>Ga0209536_100000669_pt1 | contig 56042 bp, 44 predicted proteins | sample DeeMarSeWOR28_12_FD_187461 | JGI IMG/M metagenome (GOLD analysis project Ga0209536, IMG submission 187461) | Marine sediment microbial communities from White Oak River estuary, North Carolina - WOR-2-8_12 (SPAdes) (version 2) | ecosystem: Environmental > Aquatic > Marine > Intertidal zone >... | reverse complement strand
GGACGGCATCCGTCCCGGGCCGCTCTTCGTAGTCGAAATCCAGAACATCATAGGGGTTGAACAGGTCGGTCGGGTTCCAAACGAGGTTTGTCCCCCAGGCGATTCTCTGTCTGCCGGCGGTGACTTGAAGAGAACCGGTGGTCCAGTCCGCATAGAGCCTGTCGATCTGGCTCACGAGGACCACATCTTCTTCATCGACGATGACCAGCGTGAGATCCACCAGGTCCTCCGAGCGCCTCAGCTGGCGTGTGAAAAGGCCGGACGGGTTGAGGTTCTTCTGGTAGATGAACCGGGTCCTGAGGTCGCAGGCGAACTTCCAGTCAAACGACGGGTAGTACCGGATGTTGAGGCGATGGTGAAGCAAATACTGAAAACGTCCGGGGAGAGGAGGCTCTGTCTCACGCGGTATCTCAAAGAAGCCGAGGAGGCTCTTGAGGTACCCGCCGACCTGCAGGTCTTCACTCTGTGCGATTGCCGGCAGGATCAGGGAGAAGAGGAGTATCAGGCATCGGCGTGTGATCACGGTGATCAGCGTGCATCCCGGGTGAGATCCTCGCTGAGACGGCCGTCGACGAGCCGAACGACCCGTCTGGCGCGATCGACCACCCGGGGGTCATGAGTCGAAAAAACGAACGTCATGTTCCGTTCTCTGTTCAGCTGCTCCATGATGTCCAGGAGCGTCGAGGCCGCAGCCGAATCCAGATTCGCCGTCGGCTCATCGGCCAGAACAAAGGACGGCCGCGAGGCCAGGGCCCGCGCGACGGCCACCCTCTGCTGCTGGCCTCCGGAGAGTTCCGAGACGTGGCTGGTCATCTTGTCACCCAGACCGACCGCCTCCAGCAACTCTCTCACCACCCGCCGTCGCTCTCTCTTCGGCCTTCCCTGCAGGAGCATGATGAACTCCACGTTCTCCTCTGCCGTGAGGACAGGGATGAGGTTGTAGGCCTGGAACACAAACCCGATGTGCCGGAGCCTGAAATCCACCAGCTCGCTTCTCCTGAAGTGCGATATCTCCTTCCCGTCCAGGGTGACTGTGCCGCTGGTCGGCCTGTCCAGTCCCCCGACGACGTTCAGCATGGTGGTTTTCCCGGACCCGGAGGGACCGACAACCGCGGTGAATTCGCCCCGCCCGATCTCCAGCGTCAGGTCCTTCAACGCGTGCACCGGAACCGATCCCGCGTCATAGATCTTGTCTACGTTCTGCAATTCGATGAGTGCCATTGTATGCGTGTCATGAAGTGGTTGAGTTCAATTCAGTACGTCCGGACCGCCTGTGCCGGATCCAGCCGGATTGCCTTCCAGGCGGGATAGAGCGACGCAGAGAAGGCCGCCAGGAGAACCCAGATGATGATGTGCTGATAGAAGACAAACGGCATAGCCGGATAGAACTGCTCGACGTACCCGTATCCCCGCAAACCTTCTGCAAAGGCTGCAAGATCGATACCGGTCTCACCGAGAAGCGCAACAGTCCCGGCTCCGGCCGCGATACCCAGAACGGCTCCCGTGAGCGAGAGAACCATCGATTCGAGCATGATCATGGCAAACACCCTCCCCCCCTTCATCCCGATTGCCGAGAGGACACCGAATTCCCGGATCCTGTCGAGGACCGACATGAGCATGGTGTTGGTGATGCCGAAGAGCATGGCAAAGATGATGATAGCGAGGAACACCTCCAGGTAGATCCCGATGAAATCGTTCATGTATCCCAGCTCGGGTGCCAGGGCCTTCCAGGATTGCACAGCAAGGCCGGGGAAGAGTTCCTGGAGGTCCACTGTTGCGGCCTCCAACTGGTCCGGGCTGTTCAGGACGATGGCCACTTCGTGGACGAAATCCACCGTCCCGACGAGCTTTTCCAGCTCCTGGCGTCGGACAAACACCGCCGTCTCGTCGAAGGGGGTGGACTCCGTGCGGAATATCCCCACAACCCTGACGCTCGTTGCAACGATGTTCCCGTCCACATCCTGGGTGCTCAGGACCACCTTCGAGCGGAGGCGGGCCCCGAGCTTTCTGGCAAGCTCCCCGCCGATGACCGCCCGGTGTTCCTTCCCATCCTCGAAGTAGGATCCCTCTACCAGCTTCGAGGCAATGGTTGTGACGTCCTTCTCCTGGTCCGGGTTGATCCCGAAGATGGTGACGCCGACCGCCGTCTCTGCGGTGGAGGCCATCCCCTCCAGGACGACGCGCGCAGTGGCCGCTCGAACACGCACACTCAACCGGAGTGTTTCCAGCATCCCCTCCGGGTCCGACATCCCGTCGCGCATGCTCCGGCTCTCCAGGAAGTCCGGATGGTGGATCTGCACGTGGGAGATCCTGGAATCAAGCGCAGCCCTCACCGATTCATCGGTCATTGCGAAGAAGACGGCGGAAGCGACGATCCCCCCCCAGAGACCCGATGCGATCGCGAGGATGATGATGAGGCTCCTCTTCCAGTTCCGAAGGACATTCCTGTATGCGACTTGAAATAGCATGATCGTCTCCGCTCCGGTCAGGCGCGCATCGCCTTCACCGGCTCAAGATTCATGATGACCCTGGCGGGATAGGAAACGCTGATGATCGCCAGGAGAAGCACAACGAGCATCTGTGCACCGATAATCCCCGGATTCATCGACAGCGGAAGAATCGGGTCCATCCCGAAGCGGATCATGACCTCCGCAAGCTCCCCCGTAAGTCGGATCGGGTTCTTTGCGTAGTAGACCATGATCGGAAGAGATGCAGCCGCACCCGCGATGACGCCGATCAGTGAGAGGAAGACTGTCTCGGTCAGGGTTGTCAGGATCAGCCTGCTCCTGTGCATGCCGACGGCCATCAATACCCCGAACTCCTTCCGCCGCTCGATGGTCATCATCATTACCGTGCCAAAGACGCCGAATCCGATGACGACATAGAGTATCACCAGCATGAGGATGCCCCCGGCGTTGTCCACCTCGATGGCCTGAACCACATCCGGCATCATTTCGTCCCACCCCATGACTTCGTAGCCATCCCCGACGAGGGCTTTGACACGCTCCAGCACTTCAGCCTGGTGCCGGGGATGATCGATCATGAGTGAAGCAGAGTTCACCTCTCCGGGCATTCCGTAGAGTTCCTGTGCGGTCGGCAGCGCCAGATAGACGGAGGCTGCGTTCATCTCCGGCGTGGGGAACTTCACGATCCCCTCCACGGGATACTTCCCTGCCGCAATGATTCCATGGTACCCCTGACCGTAGAGCACCAGGGTGTCTCCGACATCCAGCCCAAGGTGGCTTCCGAGACCTTCGCTGATGAGAGCCCCTCGGCCGTGTGGGTCCAAGTAGGAGCCTCTGATGACCTTTGCCTCGAGACCATTCATCCGGTCCTCCAGGAGGGGATCGATACCGTTGACCATGGCGGCCCTGGTGACTTCATGGGACGCCGCGAGCGCGAATGTCTGCAGGCGGGGGATAACATCGGAGACGTATTCCACACCGGCGAGGGCGCCGCGCATGCTGTCGGTGAACGTGAAACTGAGGTCGATCGACCGCTTGTCCCAGTATCCATCGGCGTGGATCTGCATATAGCCGGTGCTGAGCTTGACGACGTTCTGGATCATGTATTCGTACGACCCCAGCTGCATGGATCTCATCAGGAGAGCAAGGACCACCGCAAAGAAGACCGAGGAGACCGATATGAGTGTCCTCCGTTTGTTTCGCCAGAGATTCCGCCAGGCGAGCTGCAGGTAGAGCTTCATGTGCGTCCTCGCTGATCAGCGAACACGGCGCAGGTTCTGAATCGAGAAGAAGGAATCATCGATGGGCAACTCGAATCGCCACTCGCCGTAGTCCATTACCGTCTTCTGATCGGGCTTGTCGGCCGGCACCATCTCCCAGTGCACGGTGAGCGTCCGATCGCCAACGGTCTGAATGTTCCTGGATGTGAGTATCTTCGAGAGAAACCCGTCCTCATCGTACATTTCACTGCGAAGCTGCAGGTAGTGTTCTTTCGTGATGGAAGAGACGATCTTCCCCCAGACCACAGGTGCGTTCTCCCTGGGGATCATCGTGATCACGTAGCACGCATGGCCGTCGACAACCGTGTCCCCCGTCAGCGTGTGTGTGTAGTCATCCACAATGGATGACTGCTTGACGAGATCGTCATTTGTGAAGTCGGAGCCCAGCCACGACTGCATCATCATGGACGGGGGGATCTTTATGACCCGCTCGATGCTGGGAACCCAGTTCCACACCTCATTTCCCCTCTTCAGGGTCACCGTACCTCTGTCCCGCGGCGGGTCTGTGACGAGCACGAGACCGTAATCGTTCCCCTTCTGCCACATCTTCAGGGTCATCTCTCTTGTCCAGTCCGGTTTGACGATGGTCATCGTCACTTCGGCGTAACTCGAAGAACCACGCAGGTTGTTGTCCGAAATGCGCACGATTTCCTTGGCACTCTGCGCGTGCACGACACAGGCCAGCAATGCCGCCGCTGCGGCCGTTCCGCACAGCCGGCTGATCTTTCGCTGGAACTTCATTTCTCCTCTCTAGCCATATACGTATCTCTGAAGCACGAGCTTTCGAACCGACTCAAGCGGATAGGCATCTCCCGCGATGAGAACGCCGAGAAAGACCCCGTCCAGTACGGCCAGCAGGAGCGCTGCCTCCGCGTCAGGGGCCGGCATGCCGGCCTGCTCCAGCCTTGAGGCGACAAAACTGCGGAATTTCTCGGCTTCCCCCATGAAGAAGGATCTGTACCGCGGAACCAGGAGCGGTTCTGTGAAGAGGTTGATGTAGAGAGCCCAGAACTCCCGCCTCCTCCGGACCGCCTCAAAACTGTTGTTGATGAGCTCCTCCAGGACCTGCCGCGGGCTCATCTCCTCCAGATTCGGAGGAAACGATGCCATGAGTTCCTCCACCCCCCTCATCGCGACTGCCTTCAGGAGCGCCTTCTTGCTCGGGAAGTGATTGTAGATCAACCCCTTGGATATCCGGGCACGCCGTGCGATCTGCTCCATCGACGTCGTTTCGACCCCCCTCGTTGCAAAGAGCCGAAGCGCGGCCGCAATGATGGCCTTGCGCCTCCTGGCGCGAATTGCCTCATACTGTCTCGGTGTACGTGGACTCATACCTGATGGTACGTCGGTGCGGTCCGGTTGTTTCATTGACTGACCGGTTAGTCAAAATATAGTCAATCCCTCCTCTCCTGTCAAGTAGAAACCGGCCCCCGTTTGCAACTGAACCTGGAATCCTCTACCATCATCCCGGACATGCCGCAACGGCAGGTGTGTCCGGAACAGGACCAGGGAGAGACCATGGGGAGAAAGAGCCGGACAGAGATCCCGGACGCATACCCACCTGAGCTGCCATTGTTTTGCGACTATTCCTGCACCCACGCGTCCTTCGCGCCCGGCGACGCCATCGGCGCATGCAGGAAAGAGCTGGCGGTCTACTGTACGCTGCTGGAGCAGTTCAACAACAAGAACAGCCGGTGCATCGCCCGAGGGAGGTCCCGCAACAGCTCTCGCCCGCTTCGAACGTAGTATCACCGGACGGAGCGGGATTTGCCATACTTGGACCTTTTCACTACCATGAGGGCTGTGGCGTGTTTGACCTGAATGATCCCCTGGAGGAGGACGTATGCTCAATGCAGCGGTAATCGGTGTTCTTGGGGCCGTCTGGTTCATCGGGATGTACAGGTGGTACGGCGGGTTCATCGAACGACGCCTCATCAAGCCAAATAATGATTGGCCGACGCCGGCAACCTCTCGACAGGATAACGTTGATTTCGTGCCGACACGGCCGGCCATCCTCTTCGGCCATCACTTCTCCTCCATTGCGGGCGCAGGTCCTATCGTGGGGCCGATCTTCGCTTATTCTCTCTTTGGCTGGCTCCCCGCGCTGCTCTGGATCCTGCTCGGGACGGTATTCATCGGAGCGGTCCATGATTATACCGCGATGATGACCTCAGTACGAAGCAAAGGCGTGTCGATCGCCGAAATCGCCCAGACACACGTGTCGGAGACGGCACGCTGGATCTTCAGCGCCTTTCTCTGGCTGGCGCTGGTTCTGGTCATTGCGGTCTTCGCGGTGCTCACCGCACAGACACTCTCGGAGAAACCCGAAATCGTCATCCCGACCCTGGGCATCATGCTCATCGCCGTCGGATTCGGTACGCTCGTCTACCGGAGGAGATTCAACGTCTGGGTGGGGACAATCATCGCTCTCGCCCTCATGGTCGTTCTCATCCTCCTGGGCGACGCCATCCCCATCCCCGCGAGCTTTGAATTCTGGCTCATCTTTTCGCTCGTCTATTCTCTGATCGCCGCAACACTCCCCGTCTGGGTCCTGTTGCAGCCCAGGGACTACCTCTCAATGTACATCCTCATTCTGGGTCTTGCCCTGGGCTTCGTGGCTCTGCTGGTCATGCAGCCCGAGCTCAATGGACCGGCATTCGTAGCGTTCACGAGCAGCAGCGGGCCGATCTGGCCCATCCTCTTCATCACCGTGGCATGCGGCGCGGTCTCGGGCTTTCACTCTGTCGTCTCCAGCGGCACTTCTGCGAAACAGCTCCGCCGGGAGACAGAGGGCAAGATGATCTCGTTCGGAGGTATGATCACCGAAGGTGCCCTGGCGATGCTCGTGATCCTCCTCATGGCCGGAGTCCTCTTCTGGAAGACGGCTCCGTCGGCAGAACTCTCGGGCTTCGTGTTCAGTGATCTCCTCGCCCAGAAGGGTGCCAACATCACCTTCGGGACCGCGATGGGTCGAGCGCTCGAGAACATCGGGATACCCCTGCAGTACGGAATCGCATTCGGCATCCTCATGCTCAATGCGTTCATCCTGACCACGCTGGATACCTGCGCCCGGCTGACCCGGTTCATCGTCACCGAGAGCTTCGGTGAGAAGATTCCGATGCTCAAGAACCGCTACATTGCCACCGGGCTGGGCCTTGCCTTCGCTTATGTCCTGACCGTGGGGAACAACTGGAGGGTCCTCTGGCCCGCGTTCGGTGCCGCCAATCAACTCATCGCCGCCCTTGCACTGCTCGTCGTGAGCGCGTACATGTTCGGGTACAAGAAGCGGACCGTGTTTACGCTGCTCCCGGGGATCTTCATGCTCGTGACAACCGAGGGGGCCCTCTTCTACCAGCTCGGATGGCAGTACCTCCCGCAGGGCAACACCATACTCGCGGTCATTGCCGTCATCCTCATGGCGCTCGGAATCGTGATCGCGGTGGAGGTCTACAGGCGGCTGCAGCTGAGGGATAAACCTGTGCCGGCGGAGGGCGGGATCGCAGTGGGTGAAGCGTAGCCCCTCGGGCTGGCGCCTCAGGCGGAGGCTCTGAATACGTTTCCCGGACGGTTCAGGAGCCCCCCGTGCTGGCGTCCATGTGGATCCTCACAGCGTGGAAACCGCAGGGGTGTCCCCCCCCCGGCGGGAGGGAGTTCATCAGGAGAGAATCCTCTGCCACCTTCCTGATCTTCCTTCGCAGCAGAGGAGGAACTCCCCGGTCAGAGCGGAGATTCACACCCAGAATGGAGTTTCCCCCCCCTGCTCGATCTACTGCCGGGCGATCTTCTCCCCAGCGCTAGCTCTCCTCTTCCTCGCCGTCCGCACTGGTCATGCTCCTCTCGGGGTCCAGGACAACCTGGCTCTGGCAGGCAAACGAACGCCTGTGGATAGGACTCATCCCGAGACGCCTGATCGCTTCCCGATGTGCCTGCGTCGCATACCCTTTGTGCCTGGCAAACCCGTAACCGGGGTAGATCCTGTCGAGTCCTTCCATGATTCTGTCCCGGGTCACCTTGGCGACGATCGAGGCGGAAGCTACCGCGAAGCTCAGCTCGTCACCGTCCACGAGTGTTGTGTACGGAATGGGGTACTCCGCGGCCCCGCAGGCGCCCTGCGGCGTGAACCGGTTGCCATCGATGAGGAGGTGGTCGGGACGGACCGCAAGCGCGGTGATCGCCAGATGCATGGCCCGAAATGTCGCGTTCAGAACATTCATTCGATCGAGGGTGTCATGGTCGACGGCGCCAATGCCGACGGCGAGCGCCTTTCTCAGAATTTGCCGAAACAGAGCGTCTCGCTTCTCGGGGGACAGCTTCTTTGAATCATCCACCTCAGGGAGGAAATCTCCGGGTTTCATCACCACCGCTGCAGCCACAACGGGCCCGGCCAGCGGGCCCCTCCCGGCTTCGTCCACCCCCGCGACAATCTTCGCCCCGCTCTTCCAGATTGCCCGTTCATGCTGGAGCATGATCCGCATCCGATCAGAACTCATTGACGAGCCCGAAATGGACTTTCCCGGTGGCAAAGGTATCACCCTCCCCGAGAGCAAAGGTCACCCCAAGGACCCCGATGGCCGAATCCAGCGTAACGCCGATGCCGTACCCGTACTTGAAGTCCTCGAAACCCGGAAGACCGCGTGTATCATTCGAGGGACGTGAGTAGTAGCCCGTGTCAAAGAAGCCGAACAGGTAGGCCCGCCGGGCCAGCACAAACCGGTACTCCAGATTGGTCCAGATGACCAGCGATCCGAGGAACTCGTTCTCCCGGTAGCCACGCAGGGTGGTCGCCCCGCCGAACCTCTGCATGTCGCTCTCCTCGAGATACCCGCTCTGGACCTGACGAACATGTGCCCCCACCGCGACAACCTGGCGGACCCAGGTTGACACAAAGACCTCGAAGTCGGTCGCGATGCGCTGGATCGATGATTTCGTCTCAGAGCCTTCTTCGGTGAACGTCTTCCGACCGTAATGGTAATCGGTGTGAAAGCGTACCCCCGCCTGAGGATTGATGAACGCGTCACGCGAGTCGTACATCAGATTGACGCCGAGGGTGAGCGCAGAGCTGCGGGACACTCTTCTTTTGGTGCTGTCCTCTGAAGGTATTACACTCTGCGAGCTGAGCAGCACGCCAAAGGAGATCTCCTCGGAGACCATGAACTCGCCGTCCGCGTTCACTCTGCGGTCGACAAACGCGCTGTCCTGCTGCCGCTGGAAGAAGCCTCCGCCGATGTTTATTGGAAACCCAAATATCCAGGGTTCAACGTACCGCAGGGACAACTCCTGCGAGAGACGGTCCTGCCGGTACCATCGTACCTGGAGCTTCCGGCCGGTACCGAACAGGTTACGCATCGAAACAGCCACGAGGCCCGTCACGTAGCCTTCCGCTCCCTCACTCGACTCCGGCACATACCCCAGCACGCCGTCGAAGGTGTTCGTGTTTCCCTCTTCCACGCGGAGGAGGAGGCCCCCGCTCTTTCCCCGAACAAAGAGCTCGGGCTCGCCGACGCGCGTAAAGATGTTCAGGCGATTGAGCCGTCCCCGGATCGCATCGACCTTGGCGGGATCGTAGAGATCACCCGGCCGAATGCGGGTCTCCCGAACGATCACAGAGGTATCGGTGTAGCTGTTCCCCTCGACGCGGATCTCATCAACGGTCATCCGCTGCCCCTCATCTATGCCAAGCGCAATCTCGATGGAATCCTGGAGTCTTCCGTGTCGTGTCCGGATCGTCGTCACACTGCACCGCGCGAACGGCAGACCGAGTTCTTCGTACCGGGCGAGAAGCACCCCGATGTCTTCCTCCAGTTGCGATTCCACCAACGGACTTCCCGGCACGGTTTCAAAACTCTCCAGGATGGACTCCGCCGTCAGTTCCCGGGATCCGCGAATATCGATGGAGCCGATGATCGACTGTTTGCCCTCTTCCACGCCGAGGGTGACGTCGACCTGTGTGCTGTCCGGGCTGTACTCTAGGCGCAGCACTCTGATACGGGCGTTCAGGTAGCCGTACGATCGGTACCCCTGGTGGATCGCCCGGAGGTCACTCTGCAGTGCTCCGGGGGAGAACAGCTCGGAGGGCCCTGCCGTCATCCAGCCCAGGATTTCAGTTCTCGACACGACATCGTTCCCCTCTATGTTGACGTTTCGGACTGTCGCGGAGAACACCGGCTGGCATAGGAGAAGGATGGAGAGAAAGAAGGTGAGTGTGATGTCGGTCGGGAACCTCATAGGTACACAGAAAGGCGGCCGCCACATCCAGCAGGGGACGTCCGACGGACCGGAGCAGCTTCTCAGTACCGACCCCAGGTGTCAGCTCGCTTCCACGCCTCCCATATCGGGGTTATGAGCCGGTAATCACCAAAACCGGACTGATCGACAAAGACAAACTCATAGTTGATGCCGTAGTACCGCCAGATTTCGTACGGCTTCTGATCCACGTCAAATGGGTGTCGGTCCACGTCGTTGGGAGGCCCGAAAATGATAAACACCATACCCATGTCTGTGCGCCAGCCCTCGAGATGGTGCGAGAACTCCTTGTTGGCGTAGGCCACCCTCCTGTAGTACTCCTCCATCTTTTCGTTTCGGGGGGTGTTGGGGTTGGGATCGCGTTTCTTCCAGAATTCCATGAAGACGTCCTGCTTCTGCTCGGTCGTCTCCGCCTCCTCCAGGGCGCTCAGCTCTTCGTCCCGCGCGATATAGCGAAGCTGCGTGATCGCCAGGTCAAGGTCATCCACCCCTTTCGGCATCCCCTCCCAGCGGGCACTAAAGTATCGGCTCGTGTAGCCGACGTGCTCACCCGCAGCCAGTGAAGTAGAGTCCGGCGAGAAAGCCCTGAGAATAATCGAATACTCTCCGAGGGGGAGCTTCTCATGATCGATTCTCACCAGAGCATCATTGCGGCCGGGCCCCAGCACCATCAGCGTGTCCTGCACCGACACGGTCTCCTTCTTCTTGTCGAGAATGTTTGTGACCAGGAGAACAGTGTCCATCCTCAGACGGTTGTAGATCTCGAAGAAAACGGAAAACGCCCCGGAGACATTCCCTACGTTCGCCGTGATGTTGGGTACAATCGACCGCCTCTCCCCTCTTTCGGTGACCCTGCTGACCAGCAGAAGGTCGCTCATGCTGAACTCCACCGCCGTGTAGTCCGGCACGAGAACAGGACGGACAATCCGCCGCGACTTGTTCGTCTCCATGTCCCTCAGGGTGACCGATACCGTGTACCGGGCAGGATCCAGGACGATGCTCTTCTGACTCAGCTTGTACGCATCCGGGGAAATAGACTCATCGAATGAGAGGCCCGAGATCTCCTCCGTCCAGAGCTTCTCGTTCACCAGCGCTTCATTGCTGTCATACAGGGTAAGAGTCATCTCGTACCTGGCATCGTACCGATCCCCCTTCTTCACAAAACTGAGGAGCTCATACCCCACATGGGCAAAAACGTCAAGCCGGGTACGGGGAGAATTCCGGTCTGCAAAGGTGAGGGCATCGATGTAGAACGGTTCGTCGATGTACCGGAGATCTGTCCGCGAGACCTCCACCTGACCACGGGCAATATCGGAGGCCCCGCACATCAGGGCCGCCCACACGCACGCCACAAGCACCGGATTGAACGCCTTCATTCTAGCCTCCAGACGGTCAGGGAACAATATGCTCCCCGAGAACATCATACTCATATGCTTCAACAATATCAACGTCGCAAAAGGTCCCGGGCCCGAGCTCTTCGTTGGCCCGCACGAAGACCTCATTGTCGATCTCCGGAGCATCGTGCTCCGTCCTCCCGACAGAAAGCCCATCCTCCTCCCTGTCAATGATGACTCTGCGACGCGTGTGTATCAAGCCAGCATTCCGACTCGCCGATATCTCCCGCTGGAGCTCCATGACGAGTGACCGTCTCCGCTCCTTCTCCCCTGCCGGGACGGGGTCTCCCAGCGGATGGGCGTGCGTCCCCTCCTCCCGGGAATAGGAGAACACGCCTAGCCTCTCGAACTTGGAAACGCGGACGAACTCGAGCAGCTCATCGAATTCCTCCCTCCCCTCGCCCGGATATCCGACAATCAACGTGGTCCTGAGGGCAACCCCGGGAACACGCTCTCGAATAGTGTCGAGGAGATCACGCAAGCCGCTGCCGGAGATGCCGCGCCTCATAGACCGGAGGACGCTGTCAGAAATGTGCTGGATCGGCAGATCGATGTACTTGCACATGCGGGGGTTGTTCGCCAAGACATCCAGCACATCGAGAGGAAACTTTGCGGGGTAGGCGTACAGGAGTCGAATCCAGTGAAGACCTTCGATCTCCCCGAGGCGCGTGAGCAGCTCCGCCAACCGCCGTGTGCCGTACCGGTCGACCCCATAGTAGGTCGTATCCTGCCCGATGACAATGAGCTCTTTGACACCAGAAGCAGCAAGATACCGGGACTCCTGGAGAATGTCCTCCAGTGACCTGCTGAGGTGTTTTCCCCGCATCAGCGGTATTGCGCAGAACGAGCAGGGATGGTCGCATCCCTCCGAGATTTTCAGGTACGCGTAGTGGGATGGCGACGTGAGACAGCGCTCACCCAGCAACTCTTCTCTGTACTGCATGCCCAGGGTTCGGAGCAGCTCCTCGGGGGAGCCGCTTCCGAAGAACCCGTCAATCTCCGGCATCTCCCGGGCGAGCTCGCTTCCGTACCGTTCAGAAAGGCAGCCCAGAGCGTAGACCTTCTTCAAGGTTCCGCCCGATTTCCATCGAGCCGTCGAGAGGAGAGCCTCGATGGACTCCTCCTTCGCCGGATCGATGAATCCGCACGTGTTGATGACCGCAATCTCCGCGCCGTCCAGCGTCGGGAGGAGCTCCGCCCCGTTCTGCCGGAGCTGAGCCATGAGTCTCTCGGAATCCACCAGGTTCTTGGGACATCCCATAGTCACGACGTGGATCTTCCTGCTGCGCGCGTGTTTCACAGTATCCTCAGACGCAGAATACGACGAATTCGAAGTAGAGGAACAGGAGGGGGGAGACGAACAGGAGGCTGTCAAACCGATCCAGCACGCCGCCATGCCCGGGGATCAATGCGGAGGAGTCTTTCACGCCAGCTGAGCGCTTAATGAGTGATTCCACGAGATCACCCAACTGGCCGAACAGACCGATGATCCCGCCGCAGACGATCGCATGAAAGACGGAGAGGTAGGGAAGCGCAATGAATCGTAGGGCCGTGAACCCGGCAATGGCAGCAAGAAACCCGGCAATGGCACCTTCCCAGGTCTTGTTCGGACTCACGCGCTTGAGCAGTGGATGACGTCCGAGGGCTCTCCCGGCGAAATAGGCCGCCGAGTCACACAACCAGATGGATGCGAATACCGACAGAAGTGTCCATCCCCCCCACCTGTCAATTGTGTCCCGGATGTCTTCCGGCACGGACGGACCGAGAACCTCGAAGTGACGGGCAACCGGAAAATCCTCCGGGTTGAAGATCTCCCGGAGTCCTATGAGGGCCCCGAAGAACATGGAGATGTACAACCAGCCGAAGACCGTCGCAGAGAGGTTGACGATGGCCGATCCCCTGTCACGAAAAAGCTCCACGACGAGCGTCACCACAACGCTCAACAACAGGAGGATGAGGAGAAACTGGGTCAACGACGGAACCGGGACGGCGATCCCCCGACTGTCGAGGGCCTCGAGAACGAGGAGGCTGGCTCTCCGGTAGACAAATGCAGAGGCAATGAGGAATCCCACGAGAATCCCCGGGAGGATCTGCGGACGCGCCCCCTTCCCCTCAGCCAGAACGTAGAACTCGTAGAGCGCCACGGTGGAAAGGAGAGCAACAAAGGCGTAGAAGCCGAAACCTCCCACCACGCAGAGCAGGATGATGACGGGGATGCCCACGACTGCAACGATAAGGCGTCTGGCAAGATTACTCATCGCTTCTCACAGCGTCGAAGATCACTCAGGGGATTTCGAACCGGTAAACACTGCAAAGTACGAAGTCGCCGCCAGAAATACCAGAGCGAACAGCAGTGCGTTCAAAGCCACGATCGCGGGAGAGGCATCCCCACCCGGCGCCAGCGCGATGAAATCCTCATCCAGGCGGAAGTAGGCAGCCGCACACGCCAGGAAGTTGTTGAAGAAATGGGCCGAAAGGGCAAGGGAGAGATTGCGGGAACGATAGACGATGTAGCCGAAGAAGACCCCCAGCGCTATGAGGGGGACAATGCTCAGAGGGTTCAGATGGTACGCGCCGAAGATGATTCCGGAAATGACTGCTGCCCGAAGACCGCCGGTTGCCTCCCCGATGCTCCGCTGGACGACTCCGCGGAACAGCGTTTCCTCCGCCAGCGCCGGCACCAGGGCGACGGTGATGACAACGAATACGAACTCAAGAGGTGAGCGGGCCGTGACAAGCGTCCTGTACGTCTTTTCAAAGAGGTCCTCGATGAGATCGACGAACTCCTGTATCTGCTCAGGCAGGGGGATCGACTGCTGGAGCATCATGTAGGCCTGCAGCACCTGCTGGAGCGCAAAGACGGCTACCACGGTCGCGATGATCTCCCGCCCGCGAGGGAACCGGATCTGAAGAGCCTCCCGCAAACGACCAAACCGCAAACGTCCGAACAGCAGGGCCGGCACGAGAATACAGAGGACCTGACCCACGAGCGTCGACCATCTGACCAGGTCAACGTTCTCCTCCGTCACCATGCCCCTGAACAGCAGGAGGACGGCCAGGCCGGCAACGACCTGGTAGAGAAAGAACACCACCACGAGCACGATTGCTGCAAATGCAAGCGGATGCATTCTCTGGAGAATGTTGCCGCCCCTCTCGGCCGGCGGACCGCCGAGGGGGGGAGTGCCGGGAAACGGCGGATGCTGGTCCATCAGGCCAACTCCTGCTTCAGCAGCGCCGCGAGCAGCGGCACCATGATCTCGTGATGTCCCGTGAAGGAGAATCCCTTCCCTCCCCCTTCGGTCGGGCGAAGCTGTACATTCATGGTCGGGCGGTAGTGAACGTTCATGTCGAACACGGCCGTGGTAAACCCACGGGCCCGGGCGCCGAGGTTTCTCGCGACCGTCAGGGCTTTGAGGAACACCTCCGGCATGATCACCGCGGAGCCCACGTTGAGAACGACTCCTCCGCGTGAGAGATTCTTGCAGATGGCACAGAAGAGGCGGAAATCGCGGAAGGAGAGTTCGCCCGTAACCGCACCGTCCATAGAGGGCTGCTGATGAACGATATCCGTCCCGATGGCGACATGCACTGTCGCCGGAACGCCCAGTGAAGAGCAGGCTGCAAGAAGGCTCACGTCCCGGTGCGGCGCATTGCAGCTCAGCAGTTCGAGCCCGAGCGCTTCTCCGTACCCCCGATCCGACTCTGCAAACGCCTTCCGCAGCGTCCCGTTGACGAACTCCCCCGTCTCCCTCGCCATGCCGAACGTCCCATCGAGAAGATTCGCGGAGACGTCTTCCGAGGTCTTCCCCCAGAGCGCCGTTTCCACGTCGTGGATTGCCGCAGCACTGTTCATCGCAACCGTCGTGACAATCTCACGCTTGAGGAGGTCAATGAGAATGGGGGCGAGGCCTACCTTTATGACATGCGCCCCGAGCATGAGAATCACCGGGCGGTTCTTGCGCCGCGACCGGACAATGTCGTCCACGAGAGTGCGAAGATCGTTCACCTTCAGAATCGACGGCAGGCCTGCGGCGAACTCCGAAAACGAATCACGATGCTCATCAAATGGTTTGGCGAAATCGCGTGGAGTCACCTTGCTCTTCCGCTTGCGCACGGAGAGCGTCGTGACCTGTGAGAGGTCGACACGCTTGAATGTCGTCATGGTGGCCTCACAGAATTCGGTACAGTGCTCGATCCGAACGCATCGCTCCTCCGAGTCACCGGGTTCTTGCGCGAAGAGGACCGACGAGCCCGGAGTACTCCCGGAGCTCACTGTCGATCGAGCCAATGATGATCTCCGTGTTGACGCGAATGGGAATCTTCCGTTCGTCATCCGACAGCCAGATGACGATCCTCCCCTCGCTCTTGAACAGCCCGCCCTCCTGCACAAAAGGCTCCACCACGACGGTCCTGAACGTCCCGGCTTCCACTTCGATTTCCTGCCGCCCGAGAACCTTGACGAGCAGGTCGTAGCTCTTGTCCTTGTAGAAGTTGTGCAGCCGGAACGTATCCCCCACTTGCCGCCCACTCAGGTCGAGCGTTCTGAAGAAGTAGAAGGCGGACATGACATCATGAACAGAGGAGAGAATGGGGTACTCCCCCTCGGTGGTCCTGGCCACGCCCTGTGTCCTGTCGAACTCCGCTATGAAGTCACGCCTGTAGGAACCCTCGCGGATGTGCTGCTCGAACCTGTGAGGGAGGAGGGCTTCGACATCTATGAAGGTCAGGTACCGGTCTTCCACCTTGTATATCCACGAGAAACTCGGGAGAGAATGCACCGTGAACTCGACCCTGAACGCCTGTCTTCCGCCGATCGAATCATAGGCCGGAATTGACATCACCGCTTCCCCTGCCGTCACGAAACCATAGCTGATGTCAAATACCAGCCTCTCGCCCACGCCGAAGGCTGCATTTTCGCGCTCTGTGTAGACAAATGGCTGGACGGTATGAGCCAGAGAGGAGAACGCCACGCTGTCCCCGGACCCCTCGGCCGTGCTGTCAACGAGGCTCTCCGGCCTCGAGAGGGTATCCTGAGCTGTCGAGTCAGGGTGTTCCTGCCGGAGGCCGGATCCGGCCATCCCCAGCACACCGGGGAGAGCCGCGCAGAGGAGACCGAGCGCGACGGAGCAAGCCGCTCGCCGGGTGAGCCGAATACCTGTCTCACGCATGAGGTGTCTCCTTCGGGAGAACAGGATTGTGGCGTGCGATCAGGCCGAGTGCAGAATCGTACGCCTGCCCGACGCTGATGCTTGCCATACACTCACAGGGGGAGCTCTCTCCCTTCAGGCACTTCGTGCAGTCCGCCGGTCGATCCGGGACGAGGACCACGTTTCGACCGCAATACGGGCCCCACCGTCTCGGACTCATTCCCGGGATCTGAGAATAGAATCCGAGAACAGGCGTTCCGAGGACCGAGGCGATGTGGAGCGGGCCCGTCGAGTTCGAGACGAAGAGGTCCGCATTCCGTATCACCGCAGCGAGTTCACGGACGGTGCACGCCCCCCCCAGGTCGACCGCCTCCCCGCCCAGAGCGCCTACGACGGCCTGAACACGGTCCCTGTCAGAATCCGACCCCGTGACAAGAACCTGAACGTCCACATTCTTGCAGAGCCTCTCCGCCAGCAGGGCAAAATGCTCCACCGGCCAATCCTTCCCCGATCCGCCGCTCCCCGGGTGGATGATGATCCTCTTCACTCCCTCCCGGACGCCAAGCGTCCGCAGCTTCGTCTCGGCCGCCTCGCTTTCGGCTTCACTGATCGCAATTGGGAACTCCAGCGGGGCGGCGGAAACGGGATCTGGAATCCCGAGCGCCCCCAGGAGACTGACATTGTACTCCACTTCGTGTCGCCCGCCACCCCTGCGGTGTTCGAACACCCTCCTGTTGAACAGGATGGAGTAGAAACGGTATCCGCTCCCGACACGGAGAGGAATCCCTGAAAGGAAGACCAGGAGGGCAAGCCGGAAGGTCGGGTGTACCACCACCGCCGCGTCGTAGCGCTCCTTCCTCATCAGCCGGAACATCCGGGCGAACGGAATGTCCCCCCTGTCGTCGTCATACCACTGAACAGCATCAAGGTGTGGGTTTCCAGGGACGATCGCACCGGTGTACCTGCGCAAGAGCATTCCGATGTGGGCCTGGGGGAAATGGCGTCGAAGGAGCGAAAGGACGGGCAGGGTGAGAACAACGTCGCCGAGGCGGTCAGTCCGAACCACAAGAATCCTCTTCAGCTGCTGAGGCAACCGTCGTTGGCTCCGTTTCATGAAATTAGGACAAATATACTGGTACGCTCATACAATTGCAACGCAACCGCCGATGAGCAGGGAGGGCCTGAAGAACTCACTGTTCCTTCTTCAGCCCAGCGCGCGAGAGATCACGCTTTCTCTCCTGGAGCTGCATGATCATCTGCTGAAACGACAGAAGCGACTCGCCGCGGGATTCAGCCTCCTTCAGACGGCGCATGATCTCCTCGATCTCCCTGTCAAGCCTCCTCTGCTGGAGAACAACAATGGACCGCTCGGCAACATCCCAGGGATCCGGTTCGTCGGGCTCCGACCCCGCCTCCGCCCATCCCTTGCTGATGTCGTGTCTCCTGAACAGAAGATCGGCGAGGAATCGTTGCATCGACTCATCCTCCATCCCGCCCATCACCGTGTGCAGATCCCAGCCCGCACCGCCCCGTGCCTTGAGCTGACGAAACACCTGACGAGCCACTGGATGCTGGAGCTCTTCCGGATCAACGTGCGCAAGCACGTAGTCAGCCATCGCCCCACCCTGTTCGAGAGTGACCTTGAGCAGATCACGCTCGGCCGCTGGCAGCACGCCACGGTCCGGATCCGGGACACCGCCCTGCACGCCGGGACGAGCCGTAACCGGAACTCGCGCTTGCGTTGGAGGCGGCCGCCGAGACCGCCGCTCCTGTGCCATCATCCGTTCCAGCTCGCGAAAGAGCACCGACTGATAGATCCCGTACTTCTCCGCCAGAAACTGTATGTAGAAGCTCCGTTTCAGCTCGTCGCCCACCTTTGCTATGGTACCCACGATCGAACGAAGGGCGCGCGCCTTTCCTTCCGGCGTCTCCAGAAGGCCCTCTGCCTGAAACATCCCGGCTTTGAAATCAAGGAAGGAGACCGCCCCCTTGAGCAGCTCCCGGAATCCCTCCGCTCCGTGCCGCCGAATGAATGAATCGGGATCGTCCTTGTCGGGCAGAGTGGCCACACTGACATCGAAGCCGTTCTCGATGATGAGATCCACGCCGCGGAGGGCGGCGCGGGACCCTGCCGAATCTGCGTCGTAGACAATGGTGACTGCCTGGGCGTACCTGCCGACGAGGCGGGTCTGCTCTTCGGTGAGCGCCGTCCCGCTCGTCGCGACAATGTTCTCGATCCCCGCCTGAAATACCGAGATGAGGTCCACATAGCCTTCCACCAGGATGGCCGACCCCTTCTCGCGGATCGCCTCCTTGGCATGGGAGAGTCCGTAGAGGACATGACTCTTGCTGTAAACCGGGGTCTCAGGGGAGTTGATGTATTTCCCCAGCGGGTCGTCCGGACGCAGCTTGCGTGCCCCGAAGGCGATGGTTCTCCCAGAAACGGAGAAAATCGGAAACATAGCCCTCCCCCGGAACCGGTCATAGAACCCCGACCCGTCCTCCCTCTTCAGGATCAATCCGGCCTTTTCGAGGGTGGGGAGATCCAGCTTCTCCTGCTGCGCATGCGCGACCAGGGCATCCCACGAGTGCATCGCATAGCCGAGTCCGAACTTCCGTATTGTCTCGTCGGTGAAACCCCTCCCGTGAAGGTAGTCCAGCGCCGCCTTTCCCTCCGGGCCCGAGGTGAGATTCCTGTGGAAGTAGAGCCCCACCGTTCGGCAGGCGTCGTACAGTATCTCCTGCTCTGTCGCCCGCTCCCGGTCCTCTTGTGTCGCGCTTGGCAGCGCCACTCCCGCCCGTTCTGCCAGTGTTCGCACCGCCTCGACGAATGAGACCCGCTCGGATTCCATGAGGAACGTAAAAACGTTGCCGCCGGCGCCGCAACCGAAGCAGTAGTACATCTGCTTCTCCGGGCTGACGGAAAACGAGGGGGTCTTCTCCTCGTGAAAAGGGCAGAGGCCCAGGTAACTCTTACCACGCTTCTTCAACGCAACCGCCGAGGAGATCAACTCCACGATGTCGGTGGCACGCCGCACCTCGTCTATTTTCTCATCCGGTATGCGCATGTGCAAATCCCGCCGTCAATCTACGCAAAAGGCCTATGATTGGCAATTCAGCGCGCCGCCCGCCGGCTTGACAAGACTCCCCGGATAGCGTATCTTCACGGGGGAAGAGAAACAGTACCTGGAGCAGCGGTGAGAATACTCGCGGTCGAAGATGAACCGGAATACCTGGAGATGCTGGAGGAAGTCATGCACAGCCTTGGTCACACCATCACCATGGCCGCAAATGGCGCAGAGGCCCTCCAGGTGCTGGAACGACAGAAAATTGATGTCATAGTCTCGGACGTGAAGATGCCCGTCATGGATGGAGTCGATTTCCATCAGCAGGTCCGAGCAAAGCCTGACTACAGAAACACCCCCTTCGTCTTCCTCACCGGAATCGACGACCTCAGCAGAGTCAAAGCGGTCTGCCAGGCCGACTGCGATCTCCTTCTCCAGAAGCCATTTCCCGTCGACAGCCTCCTTCGCATCTTCTCCGGAAAGCTGAAGTAACGACAAAGCCCGCCCCGATCTCAATCGGAGCGGGCTTCTGCCAGAGGCTGCCCTCCTTCGGCTGTGCCGCGCGTCAGACCTGCACTTTGTCCGGCTCGTAGACCGTCTTCTTCGTCTTCGTTCGCGAGGTCTTCCGCTTGAAGCGCTTTTCCACCGTCGGCGTGGGCGCCTTCGGCTCCTCCACCACGTCGGGGTAGGTGAAGATATCGTATTTGTAGTTCCGCAGGATGATCTGGTCGCCGTTGCGCCCCAGGACGTACTGGGGAAGCAGCGGGATCTTCCCCCCTCCCCCCGGGGCATCGATGACAAACTGTGGAATTGCCAGACCGGAGGTGTGTCCCCGGAGTCTGTCCATGATCTCCAGCCCAACGCTGACAGGTGTTCTGAAGTGATTCGCCCCCCTGGTGATATCCGCCTGATAGAGGTAGTACGGCCGAACGCGCATCGCGAGGAGCTTTCTCATGAGCTCCACCATCACATCGGGGTTGTCGTTTACTCCCTTCATGAGGACAGCTTGGTTCCCCACGGGGATCCCCGCGTCGGCAAGTAACTCACAGGCCCGCCTTGCCTCCGTCGTGCACTCCCATGGATGGTTGAAGTGCGTGTTTACGTATATCGGATGGTATTTGCGCAACATCTTGCATAGCTTCGGCGTCACACGCTGGGGAAGCACACACGGCATCTTCGTCCCAATGCGGATGATCTCCACATGAGGGATCTTCCTGAGCCCCTGGATGATTTTCTCGAGCATGAAGTCCGTCAGCATGAGCGGATCTCCCCCCGAGAGGATGATGTCACGAACCTCAGGGTGAGCAGCAACGTAGTCGATACCGTCCTGGATATACTTCATATTGATCTTCGTGGAGTCCCCCACCTTCCGCTTCCGCGTACAGAACCGACAGTACATGGAACATTGACTCGTCGTGAGGAACAGCACCCGGTCAGGGTACCGGTGCACGATGCTCGGCACCGGGCTGTGCGAGTCCTCGGCAAGCGGGTCCACCGGAAGGCCGTCCTCCTCCAGCTCCTCTGCATCGGGAATACACTGCAGCCAGATGGGGTCACCCGGCTCGCGGATGAGGCTGAGGTAGTATGGGTTGATACGGATATGGAAAAGCTTGTTGAGGCGCTCCGCGAGATCCCTGTCGAAACCGAATCGTTCCACGAGGTCCTTGCCGCTGTCCACACTCTGCCGCAGCATTTCCTGCCAGAGTTCCATGTCGCCTGTGTTCCTCCTTGCTATGGGCGTATATATTTCCCGTACACGACCAAATCGTCACCCACCCTGTAGTAGTCCCGTATACGGGAGAGCTCAGCATATCCGCGGCGCAGATAGAATGCCCGGGTCGCAGCGTACTTCCCTTGGGACGAGGTCTCTGCAACTATCAGTCGTCCACCGCGGGACCCGACGAGTGATTCCGCATGCGCATCGAGCGCAGCTCCGACACCGCTTCCTTGGACTGAACGATGAACGGCAATCCAGTACAGATCAAACGTCCCCTGCGTCGCGGGTGTCGGTCCGATGCAGTAGTATCCCAGAACCGCCTCCCCCTCATCGTAACAGTAGATGACGTAGTCCTCCTGACCCTCTCTCTCGAGCACGCAGTCTATCAATTCCTCCGCTATCGCAATCTCCTCGTCGGTGAACACCTCCGTCCCGCGGAGAAGCGTGACAATGTGCGACCGGTCGCCCGGCTCGAGCGGCCTGATGTGCGTGAGGTGCTCGCCCGCTGAACGGCGGCGGATGAGATCGCTCTCGATCAAGGTCTCCATAGTCTCAGGCATCCTGCCGGTCCGTCGCAGCTCGTTCGAGCGCAGACTCGACGATCGTGCTGACGATCTCTTGGAAGGTCAGTCCGGCTGCCCGGGCCGATCGGGCAAACCCGGCGTCGTCCGAGATATCGGGATTGGGATTGACCTCAAGGAGGTATATCTCCCCCTCGTCGGTCATCCGAAAGTCGACCCTCGCATAATCCCTGCACCCGACCAGTTGACAACACCGAAGGGCGGTCTCCTTGAGCACCCGCTCCTGCTGAGCCGACAGCTTCGCAGGACAGACGCCCTTTGTTCCTTCGTACGCTGCGGACCCCTGCATCCACTTCGCCTCGTAGCTGACGATCTTGTTCATCTCCGCCGTCATACCCGAGAAGTCGATCTCAGACACCGGGAGAATCACGGGGTTCCGATGTCCCAGGATCGCCACGTTGAGCTCTCTGCCTTCGATGTACTGTTCGACGAGAGCGGCCTGCTCGAATTCTTCGAACACATACCGTACCCGTTTTCGCAGCTCACCTGCGGTGAAGACCACTGAGCTGTCGGAAATCCCGACGCTCCCGTCTTCGTGCTCCGGTTTCACGATGAGAGGAAAAACCGTCTCTTCGGGTACGGTGATACGCGACGTCGGCCGAATCACGTAGTACCGGGGAGTCTGCACGCCGTTGCTCGTGAGCAGCTCCTTCATACGTGGTTTGTTCAGCGCCGTGCCAAGCGCGAGCGGGCCCGCACCTGTGTAGGGAATCTTCAGAAGCTCGTAGAGCCCGGCAACGTTCATCTCCTGGAGGGAATCGTTCTCGACGCATTCGACCAGATTGAAGACAAGATCCGGTCGGTCTTCCCGCAAGTAGTCAATCAGCCGGTAGATATCGCTGTCAACATTGAGTATGGACGTCCGGTACCCCAGGGAGTCGAGGGCCGCCTTGATGTCCTCCATCTCTTCCAGAACACCAACCTCCGAGAGATCCACCGCTTCGCGCGGAGCTCCGGCGTGCTCCTTCCCTCTGCTCAGCGCGCCACCAGCGCGCCGCAATGCTCCTGTCTCGGAGATGTACTGCCTCCCGGCATCAGCCCCGTTGGCCGGTTCATTGTAGAGAATGGAAATGCGTGCCTTTTTCCCCATTTTTCCCCTTTTATTGGCTGATTTCGACAGTTCTGAGTGAACCATCAGGAATCGGAATCGAGGCTCTTTCCAGCGAAATATCCACCACGCTGTTAATGAGATCCTCATAGGAGAGACCTGCGGCTCGAGCTGCCTTCGGAAAACACGAATTATCCTCTGGTTCCGGCAGAATCCCCGGCAGGGGGTTGATTTCGAGAATATGGGGGTTCCCCTCTCCGTCAAGGCGCACATCGATCCGGGACCAATCCCGGCACCGGAGCACCCGGTACGCGGAGTTGCAGAGATGGACTATTCTCTCCTCCAGATCCTTCTCAATCCGGGCCGGACAGTCGAAAATATCGAGGGGGTTGTCAGAATTGTCAAGAATCCACTTCGCCTCGTAGGAATAGATCGGATTCATCTCCACGGGGACGGCATCAAACCGGATTTCTACAATCGGGAGCACCCGGAGGCTGCTCCCGTTGCCCATAATTGCCACGGTGAACTCACGGCCGGAGAGAAACTCTTCGACGAGAGCCGGTTGCCCGTACCGTTCCAGAACCGTCCTCACCTCCTGCTCAAGAGCAACGGTGTCGCGCACGACGCACGCGTTGAATATCCCCTTGCTCGACCCCTCGTGAAGAGGTTTGACGATCGACGGAAACCGGACGCGGAGATCATCAAACTCCTCCATGGACTCCACCACGGCGAATGGCGCTGTCGCGATGCCGTGGTACGACAGGATCTCTTTCGTTCGAGCCTTGTCAAGACAGATGGAGAGCGTCATGGGATCTGAACCGAGATACGGCAACTGCAACATTTCGAAGATCGCCGGCATCTGTGCTTCCCTCGACACACCGAACTCCCCCTCGGCAATATTGAACACGAACCGGGGTTGGAGTGTCCGGAGCTTTTCGTATGCGTCCTCGTCGGCGCGTATCAAGCGAACATCAAAACGCCTCTCAAGCGCGGACTTTATCGCGAGGACCGTCTCCATCGTATCCCACTCGGCGTACTCATCGTTGACGCGAGTTCGATAGTCATCTCCCAGAGTAGATGCGGCTGCATCAAGAACGCGGGGAGTGGAGAGAGAGGCGGCTGAGTCGGGATTGGAGGGAGTCGTTGGCTGAACGGAAGCGCGAGGACCAGAGTGAGATGCTTCCTCCTTTGAATTGTAGACGAGAGCGATCGTCATCGAAGATTGAGGAAGCTGTGATGTGAGGGATTCCAGAGAGTCTCCGTGATTGTGTCACTGTCCCAATGCTTGCTGCTAATATAGGGTTTTTGCGCTCGTTGTCAAGAAAAAAATGCATTTTGGAGCCGGATGGACGAGCGCTCGTCGCGTGCGGGATGAGATCCCGCTGACCGCGCGAGCGAGATACTCACGCCGCGCGTCGACGGTGACCGCGAGGAGGAGGCAGAGGCACTATCCTACCTGAAGGATGGCGAGCTCATCATGGAACCGTGAGCGAAGATCGTCAGCGAGCGGACGATGATCGGGCTGGGTGAGGTGAGGATCGCTCTCAACGAGCGCGAGTGCATCTGCCCGGGCTTCATGGAGCAGCGCACTGTCGGTAAGGAGGTCTGCAACTTTGAATTCCGGCATCCCGCTCTGCCGCGTCCCGAAGAAATCTCCGGGCCCGCGAAGTGAAAGATCTACTTCGGCGATGGCAAACCCATCATTCATGGCAACCATCGTCGCGAGCCGGCGCTCTGCGGCACGCCGTTGATCCTGCTGGTGCGCCGCTAGCGGGTCAAGCCGCCTTGAGGCCCCGGCGGCCGCCCACCGCTTCGCCAGCAGGACGCAGTACGACTGCTCGCTGCCCCGGCCGACCCTCCCCCGCAGCTGGTGCAGCTGCGACAATCCGAATCGCTCGGCGTTCTCAATCACCATCACCGTAGCGTTGGGTATGTCAATTCCCACCTCGATGACCGTCGTGGCCACGAGAACATCTACCTCACGGCGCCGGAACCGGCCCATGATCTCGTCTTTCTCAGTTCCCGTCATGCGCCCGTGGAGAAGCCCGAGCCGAAGCCCGGGGAACACTGTTGACTGCAGCTCCTCGAAGTGTGACGTGGCCGCCTTCAGGTCCAGCTTCTCCGATTCCTCGATGAGCGGATAGACAAAGTAGGCCTGGCGCCCTTTCCTCACCTGCTCTCTGACAAACGCATAGACCGTCTCTTTCTGCCCCTCCTCTCGCAGGACGGTCTGCACGGGCCTCCTCTCCTGAGGCAGCTCGTTGATGATGGAGACATCCAGATCCCCGTAGAGTGTGAGCGAGAGCGTTCGCGGAATGGGCGTCGCCGTCATGACGAGGACATCCGGATTCACCCCCTTCTTCCGCAGGAGAGACCGTTGCAGGACGCCGAATCGGTGTTGCTCATCGATGATCACAAGGCCGAGGCGGGAGAACCGTACCTCCTTCTCAAAGAGGGCGTGCGTCCCGACGACAATGTCTGCGGAGCCACGCTGAACGTCGTCCAGAATGTCCCTCCGCAGCGCCGTTCGCTGGGCACCCACGAGAAGCCGCAGGCGCGCCGGGAGGCCCTCCAGAAAATGTGAGAGCGTCTTGTAGTGCTGCTCGGCCAGAATTTCTGTCGGCGCCATGAACACCGCCTGGTACCCGTTGTCGACGGCGATGAGCATTGCCGTGAGTGCGACAATGGTCTTTCCGCTCCCGACATCTCCCTGCAACAGGCGGTTCATTGGACGGTCGGAGCGCATATCGGCTGAGACCTCGTTGATGACCCTCACCTGAGCTGCCGTCAGGCGGAAGGGGAGAGAGTCAACGAGCCGCCGGGCCAGGGCGCTCTCGATGGAAAAGGAGATGCCCTGGGTCTCCTCCCTTTGCCAGTGCCTCTTGAGCGCGAGCTTCACCTGAAAACGAAAGAGCTCCTCGTACTTCAAGCGACGAAGCCCCTGCAGGAGATCTTCCCGCGTGGGCGGAAAGTGCACCTTGCGAATTGCCTCTCCCAGTGGCAGCAGTGATCGTCCCGCCGCGACCGGCTCGGGGAGCGTATCCACCACGTTCTCGAGATGATCCCTGATCGCCGCGTGGAGGACGCGGCGGAGACCGGCGCTGTCAAAACCGAGGCGAGAGAGCTCCTGGCTGGATGCGTAGACGGGGACGAGACCACCCGAATGGAGCGTCGAACTCCAGTCGATTGCCCCATCCTCCCCTCCTTCAACCGTCCCGGCGATCCTGTCGACGTCGGGATGCACGAACTGCAGGGTGCCGCCATAGAGCGAGGCCTGGCCGGAGACGGCAAGCTTCTCGCCGAGTCGAAAGGCTTTCTTCCAGTAGTGGACGCCCCCGAACCAGACACACTGCATCGACCCGGTCGCATCCGCGAGGACCAGGACCAGGCGCGATTTCGGCCCGAATCCCATCACGCGAAACGAGCGGACGTCTCCCACAACGGTGTGATCCTGCCGTGCAGCGACGAAGGGGTCCTCACCCGGGATGGGCAAATGCTGATCCCGGCTTCCGCGGGCGATCTGTTTTAGTCGGCTGATGGTGACAACGGAGGACCTGTCCAGGTAGCGCCGGGGTATGTACATGAAGAGGTCCATGACCGTCCTGACGTCGATCTCTTCCAGGACGGCTGCCCGCTTCGGGCCTATTCCCTTCACGTACTGGACAGGGAGAGAGTGAGGATGATGAGACTGGCGAGCAGGAGTGTCCATACAGTCGCTAAGATAGGAGGATGGGCCCGCAGTTTCAAGCGCGATTGTCGGTCTCCTAGGAGGACGGGGGAGCAGCTGCCTGGCGCATCTTCCTCTGCCAGAAGAGGTAGAAGGGGATCCCCGCCACGACGAGGAGGAAACCGACGCCGGCATCAGCCGTCTGCTCTATGACCGTGTTGATGACAAACCAGGTGGCAACGAGGACAAACAGGATCGGCACGACAGGATAGAGAGGAACCCGGTACTCCCTGTCAGGATTGGGGATCTTCTTGCGAAGGATGAAAATCCCCCCAGCCCCGAGCGCATAGAATATCCACCCGGCAAAGATGACATAGGTGAAGAGCTGGTCAAACGTGCCGGTCAGTGTCAGGAGAGAAGCCCAGATCGCCTGAGTAACGAGGGAACCGGTAGGGGTCTTGAATCGCGGATGGGCATTCCCCAGCCTCCGGAAGAAGAGCTTGTCCCGGGCCATGGCATAGAAAACCCGTGCCGTGGTCATCGAGCTCGCATTCACCGTCCCGAAGGTAGAGATCATCACGGCAAGGGAAATGAGCGCCCCTCCGTAGCCGCTAAACATCCTCTCCATGACGTCTGCGGCAACGAGATCGGAGGCGGCAATTTCGTGGATGGGAAGAATGTAGAGGTATGCAAGGTTCGTGAGGGCGTAAATGACAATGATTGCCACGGTCCCCAGAATCAAGGCTCGGGGGATGTTCCTCCGGGGATCCCGGACCTCACCCGCGAGGTAGGTGAGACTGTTCCATCCATCGTATGACCAGAGCGTGGCAATCATTGCCACGCCGATGGCAGGCAAGAGCGCCCCTGCGGCGGGCTCCCCCCAGAGAGGAAAGAAATTGTCCACGCTTCCCTCCCCCAGGGTGAAGGCGAGAAGAATGATCCCCCCGATTGCCCCGACCTTCAAGAACGTAAAGAGATTCTGGACGAAACCGCCGAACTGCACCCCGAAGTAGTTCACCGTGGCGATAAACAGAATCGTGGCAATGGCCACGATCTTCACGCCGATGTCGTCAAGCGGAGCGATATTCCCGATGAGCGGGATCTTCCAGGCTTCGAGCTCAGGACCGAGATGAGGGAGGTCCACGAAGTATCCGAAGTACTTCGCAAACGCTACCGCGATCGCAGCAATGGAGCCGGTCTGATAGACCGTGAAGGTGGTCCACCCGTAGAGAAAGGCCGTGAGATCACCATAGAGGACCCGGAAGAAGACGTACTGGCCGCCGGCCTTCGGGATTTCGCTGGCGATCTCTGCGTTCGTCAGCGCTCCCGCCAGGGTGAGCAGCCCTGTGAGAATCCAGACAAAGATCATCACCCCGGGGACCTGGACGGCCGCTGCAACGTTTTGCGGCGTCAGAAAGATCCCCGAGCCTATAACCGACCCGATCACAACCGCAATGGCCGATGTCAGGCCCAGCCTGCGAGCAAGCTGGCCGGGTTCGCCCTCTCCGTTCTCTGTCGGCCGTGCAGAGGCCCCGGGGGAAATAGTCATGGGGTAGAAGATACCTCCCCCCGGTTGCTGAATCAAGGGAAAAACAGCGCTTCGAGTTGTCTCTTTTCCGCAAAGATTGTATCTTCAGTCCATGCTTAAACTGGATTTCCTGCAAGCAAACGGGCAAGGAGCGTCTGCGGATCACCATTCAGCTGAAGGTCCCTCTTGCCACAGGGCCGCCCGGTCCCGGCGAGGAGTCATGATGGTTGAGGTACCGATTCCTTGAAAGGCCCAGAGTCGACCGTGGCTTCTCACCGCCAGACATCATTTCGATCGAAGATCCCAGGATAGAAACACGACGAGGTTTTCCTTGGAAAGCTGCATAGCCCTGATTCTCCCGCAACTCCCCACACTGGAAGAAATCGTCATCTGGGGCGGGTATCTGGGGCTGTTTGCGATCATCTATTCGGAAACCGGACTGCTGGTCGGATTTTTCCTGCCGGGGGATTCTCTGCTGGTGACCGCGGGTCTCTTCGCGGCAAGGGGAGAGCTGGATATCGTTCTCCTCAACGTTCTCCTCATCGTTGCCGCCATTGCGGGAGATGCCACAGGATACTACATAGGAGCCAAGGCGGGACAGGCCCTCTATAATAGGCCGCAGACCCGGCTTTTCCGGAGGGACCACCTCCTCAAAACGAAGGAATTCTACGAGAAATACGGCGGAATCACCATCGTCCTTGCCCGGTTCATGCCATTCGCGCGGACGTTCGCTCCTGTCGTCGCCGGGGTGGGTGAGATGACCTATCGCAGATTCGCCCTTTTCAACATCGCCGGAGGAGTCGGCTGGGTGACCAGCATGACACTCGTCGGCTTCTACCTGGGACGCTCGGTACCAGGGATCGAGAAGCATATCGAGTATGTCATCGGGATCGTTATTTTCCTTTCGATTCTCCCGCTCCTCATAAAATACTGGCAACATCGATACAAGAAGAGGGCCGAAGCCCGGATCCCTGCAGATGGCAAAAGGAATGTGTCTGAAACCTAGAGGGTGATGAGCATCCCGGCGTTCCTACTTTTTCTGGCCGGTCTCGGGCTCCTTGTCGGAGGCGCGGAACTCCTCGTGCGCGGCGCCTCGCGGCTGGCGTTCGCCGCAGGAATCTCCCCCCTCATCGTCGGACTCACGATCGTTTCCTACGGGACGAGTTCACCTGAACTTGCTGTCGCAGTTCAGTCGGCATGGGCCTCGCAACCCCAGCTGGGACTCGGCAACATCATCGGAAGCAACATCTTCAACGTGCTGTTCGTGCTCGGCCTCTCCGCAGCAATCACGCCCCTGATTGTCTCCCGTCAGCTCATCCGCCTCGATATCCCGCTGATGGTGGGACTGTCGATTCTCGTTCTGATCATGGGCCTCGACGGCCAGATCGGACGCATCGACGGAATCCTCCTGACCGGAGGGGCCATCTTCTACACGATATGGCTGCTGCGGGGCGTCAGAGGATCGAAGGATGCAGGTGGCGGCGCCAACAGGAAACGCTCCCTGTTCCCGCTTTCGATACTCTCTGTCCTGCTCGGCTTCGCGCTCCTCATACTCGGATCGGACTGGCTGGTGGACGGCGCTTCGATGCTGGCCAGGAGATTCGGCGTCAGCGAGCTGGTCATCGGACTGACTATTGTCGCCGTCGGCACGTCCCTCCCGGAGGTCGCCACTTCCCTGCTCGCAAGCATCCGGAAGGAACGCGACATCGCGGTCGGAAACGTTGTCGGAAGCAACATCTTCAACATCCTCTTCGTTCTCGGCCTCGCCGCAGCGCTCTCCCCCTCCGGCATTCCGGTCCCGCCGGAGGTGATTGAGTTCGACCTCCCGGTCATGATCGTGGTGGCGGTGGCCTGCCTCCCGGTGGTCTTTCCCAAGCGAAAGATCACGCGCTGGGAAGGAATGCTCTTCTTCGGATACTACCTCGCCTTCACCATCTACCTCATCCTGGAGGTGACGGGCCACGAGTTCCTCGACGCCTTCAGCACGCTCATGCTCTATGTTGTTGCGCCGCTCACCGTCGTAACACTGTTCGTCGCCAACTACCGGGCGCTGAAGGCCCGACCCGAAACAACGGAAGAGAATCCCGGTTAATCTTCGTTCAAGGAAGAGGAGAACCATGACGAAAGTGACAGAAGGCTGGGGAACACGGGTGGGGCTTGTCCTGGCGATGGCCGGTAACGCGGTCGGGCTCGGCAACTTCCTCCGATTTCCGGTCCAGGCCATCAACAACGGGGGCGGGGCTTTCATCATCCCCTACCTCGTCTCGTTTCTTGTTATGGGAATACCCCTGCTCTGGATCGAGTGGTCCATGGGACGGTACGGAGGGAAGCACGGACACCACTCCGCGCCGTTCATGTTCGACACGCTGACCAAACAGAGACTGTGGAAGTACTTCGGGGTCTTCGGCATCTGGACGAACCTGGCAGTGGCAGCCTACTACTGCTACATCGAATCCTGGACCCTCTCCTACGTCATGCACTCCCTAGGCCGGTCATTTGAAGGTCTCTCGCAATCCGAGGTCGCCGATTTCTTCGTCAACTACACGACCGTCTCCACCACGTCCACGGGCATCCCCTTTGAAGGGGTGATTTTCTACATTCTCTGCCTCAGCCTGAATACGTTCATTCTCTCCCGCGGGCTCAGCGGCGGAGTCGAACGAACGGCGCGGATCGTGATGCCGCTGCTCCTCCTGTTCGGGGCATTCCTCGCCATCCGGGGTCTCACCCTCGGCACCTCCGGGGCGACAGAAGCGCATCCCGATGCCAGTGCATGGGACGGGCTGAATTTCCTCTGGACTCCCCAGTTCGACTCTCTGGCCAACCCGAAGGTCTGGCTCGCTGCCGCCGGTCAGATCTTCTTCACCTTGTCGGTTGGCATGGGAACCGTCCACTGTTACGCCGCCTACGTGAAGGCGAAGGACGATGTCGCGCTGAATGCCATGTCCGCCGGCTGGATGAACGAATTCGTCGAGGTCGTGCTGGGAAGCTCCATCGTCATCCCCATCGCCGCCGGATATCTTGGTCTCGACTGGGTGAGGGAGAACGCGGGGTTCGGCATAGCATTCCAGACCATGCCCTTCCTCTTCGAGAACTGGGGGCCCTTCCTGGCGCCACTCGCGGGCCTCCTCTGGTTCGGCCTCCTGTTCTTCGCTGGCATCACCTCCTCCCTCGCAATGGGGACACCCTGGATGGGCTTCATGGAAGACGAGTACGGCTGGTCACGCCATCGTTCTGCCTGGTCCTTCGGCACCGTCGTGCTCGTTCTGGGCCTCCCGACGGTCTTCTTCTACCACTACGGCGTCTTCGCCGAGTATGACTACTGGGCCGGCACGGTGTCGCTGGTCATCTTCGCCCTGGCCGAAGCCATCGTTTTTTCCTGGATTTTCGGCATAGACAGGGGATGGAAGGAGATCACCTCCGGAGCTGATATCCGCGTTCCGGGGATCTACAAGTACATCATCAAATACGTCACCCCCGTGTTCCTCCTCTCGGTATTCATCGGATCGGTGTTTTCGCCCAAGAACGGAGACTGGGGGACAGCCTTCTCCGGCCTCGTGAGCGGGAACGGATGGGATCTGGACAGCGGATCACTGATCAAGATGATCCAGAACTCGGGTTTGAGGGAACAGTTGGCAGCAGCAACAGACGCGCTGGAAATCGCCGCGCTGGAGGACCAGCTCTTCTACATTAACGCCTCACGAGCCCTGCTCACGGCGGTGTTCCTGGGTATCTGCCTCATGGTCTACATGGCCGACCGCAACCGCCGCCGAAAGGAGATTGCCCGATGAACACACACGCCGTACTCATGATGGTTATCACGATGGGGATCGTGTCCGCCTTCTGCGGGTACTTCTTCTACAAGATCATGAAGACTCCTCCGAGATCGGAGCGGGAGATCTAACACCAGGTGTAAGGCAACAGAACAGACGAAGTTCACAACCCGTTCGTGTCACCATAGCAGAGAAAGGAGTGCTCCGGGCACCATGGAACTCAACCTCATTTTCGGCATCAGCGTCTTTGGACTGCTCTTTGCAGTCTACCTCATCCGGGACGTCCTGAAACGGGACACGGGGACGTCACGGATGCGAGAGATATCCGACGCGATCAAGGCAGGTGCCGAGGCGTTTCTCAGTCGTCAGTACCGGACGATCATCTACCTCGCGTTCGCTCTGGCGTGTCTCATCTACATCCTGTACGCCTTTGTGCGAGCCGGGAGCGCTCACGACCCGGCGTCCCCTGCCGAGCTGGCCCTCTGGACAACGGTCTCGTTTGTTCTCGGGGCTCTCTGCTCGATAGCGGCGGGGTACATGGGAATGTGGGTGGCCATCAGGTCGAACATACGCACTGCGGCGGGGGCAACGAAGGATATGAACAGCGCGCTGCAGCCGGCTCTCCGGGGGGGTGCTGTCTCGGGCTTCTTCGTCGTCGCGATGAGCCTCCTGGGGGTGGCCGGGCTCTTTGCAGTCGTCCAGCTCTCCGGAGTCACTGAGGACGTCACAAAGATCCCGTTGCTGATCGTCGGATATGGCTTCGGCGCGAGCTTCGTCGCCCTCTTTGCTCAGCTCGGCGGGGGAATCTACACAAAAGCGGCGGACGTTGGCGCAGATCTGGTCGGAAAAGTGGAAGCGGGAATTCCGGAGGACGACCCGCGGAATCCCGCCGTGATTGCTGATCTCGTTGGTGACAATGTCGGCGACTGCGCGGGTCGTGGAGCGGACCTGTTCGAGTCCACCGCAGCGGAGAACATCGGTGCAATGATTCTCGCGGCGGGCCTCTACGCCGCCAACCTGTCGGTCTTTGAAGAACAGGGGCTGTCGCTCTATGGCGTGATCCTCTTCCCCCTCGTTGCCCGAGCCTTCGGCATTGTCGCATCCCTGGTCGGGATCATGGCGGTGAAGACCAACGACCGCGAGGATCCCATGAAGGCCCTGAATCGGGGATACTACATCACCTCGATCCTGGCAGTCATCGGATTCTTCGTTGCGTCCCGGTGGCTCCTCGGTCCCGAGTTTTACTTCAACTTCTTCCTCTCCGGTCTGATCGGTGTCGCCACGGCCTTCGCATTTGTCCTCATCACGCAGTACTACACGGAGTACAAATACCGGCCGGTGCAGGAGATCGCAAAAGCCTCGCAAACAGGCCCCGCCACGAACATCATCAGCGGTGTGGCAATTGGAATGGAGTCGACCGGGTTTCCGGTGCTCGTCATCGCCGCGGCACTGGTGGGAGCCTATTTCCTCGGCGAGGCCTCAGGCCTCCAGCACGCCGGGCTGTTCGGGACTGCCGTGGCAACCATGGGAATGCTGGCAACAGCCGCGTACATCCTGGCAATGGATACGTTCGGCCCCATCACGGACAACGCAGGCGGGATCGTGGAGATGAGTCAGCAGCCGAAGGAGATACGGGACCGAACGGACCGTCTGGACTCAGTCGGCAATACCACCAAGGCACTGACCAAGGGCTATGCGGTCGGGTCCGCAGCACTGGCAGCGTTCCTCCTGTTCAGCGCATACATGGATGAGGTTCGTGTCTATATGCCCTCCTTCGAAGGTGTCATCAACCTGAACAAGCCGGAGGTCTTTGTCGGCGCTCTCCTCGGGGCCGTGCTCGTCTTTCTCTTCTCCTCCCTTGCCATCAAGGCGGTCGGGCGTGCAGCCTATTCCATCATCAACAACGTTCGCGATCAGTTCCGGAACAACCCGGGGATCATGGAGGGAACCTCAAAGCCGGACTACGGTCAGTGCGTGGATATTGCCACAAAAGCAGCTCTGAAGGAGATGGTCGCCCCCGGGCTCCTCACTGTGGGGATGCCGATCGCCGTCGGTCTTGTGTTTCGATGGCTCTACTACGCCGCCGGAGAACCTCCATTTGGGGCAAGCGGTGCCGAGGTCGTGGGGGCCTTCCTCATGGTCGGCACCATTACGGGGATTTTGGTGGCGCTCTTCTTGAACAACAGTGGCGGGGCATGGGACAACGCAAAGAAGCTGATCGAGACGGGAGCCTACGGCGGAAAGAAATCCGACCCGCATAAGGCATCTGTCGTGGGGGATACGGTCGGAGACCCGTTCAAGGACACGGCCGGCCCGTCACTGCACGTGCTTGTCAAACTGCTCAGCACCATTACGCTGGTAATGGCACCCCTGTTCGTCTGAACAGGCGTCGGGGAGAGAGCACCATCGGTAGACTCACCCAGAGAATCCCGGCCCGGGCCTTCCGGGTCGGGACTGTTCAGGTCTCTCCCTTCGGGTCCCGGGTCATGAGATCGTAGCAGGCTGCGAGCGGATCCTTTCCCTCGAAGAGGATTTTGTGCACCTCGTTGATGATCGGCACCTCCACCTGTGCGCGCCGGGCGAGCTCAAAGGCGGATTGCGTGGTGGCGATCCCCTCGGCCACCATGACCATCTCCGAGAGGATCTCGCGGAGCTTTCTGCCTCTCCCGATCTCCACCCCGACGAACCGGTTCCGGCTGTGGCGACTCATGCAGGTGACCATCAGATCACCTATGCCTGAGAGCCCTCCAAACGTGCGGACCTCAGCCCCCATGGCCACGCCGAGGCGGGTAATCTCTGCAATCCCCCGCGTCATGAGTGCCGCTTTCGTGTTGTCTCCGAGGTCTGCGCCCTCGACGATCCCCGCCGCGATCGCGATGACGTTCTTCAACGCCCCGCCCAGCTCCACGCCCCGCAGGTCATCACTCACGTAGACGCGAAAGTAGGGTACCATGAAGGCCGTCTGGACAACCCGCGCAGTCCCGGGATCCGTCGACGCTGACACGACGGTGGTAGGGATGCTCCTGCTTACCTCCTCAGCATGGCTGGGCCCCGAGAGGGTGGCGATGTTCTTCCGAGGAAGACCCGGGAGAGCGTCACGCAGCATCTCGGACATCGTCATGAGAGTCCCGTTCTCGATCCCCTTGGCGACGTTCACGACGACAGTCCGTTCGAGGGGGAGTTCCGCCAGGCGGGAGACAACATTTCTCAGATACTGGGAGGGGACAGCTCCGACTATCATCTCCGCCCCTTCAACCGCGGCCTCTAGGTCGCTGCCTACCTCGACAGCCTCCGGCACACGGACCCCGGGTAGGAACGCAGCGTTTTCCCCCGTCGTGCGAATGAGTTCCGCTTCGGACTCCCGAAACGACCAGAGAGAGACCTGGTGGGATTTGTTCGACAGCAGTATGGCCAGGGTCGTCCCCCAGCTACCTGCGCCGAGAACGGCTATGCGCATGGTTCTGGTGACGGAGTACCGGTCCTATGAAGTAACGTCTTGTCTGCCACCGAAGAGACGGAACGAGGTGATCTTGTTTTCCGTCCCCTTGGTCAGCCGAACGATGTTCGAGCGGTGAGTGTAGATGATCAGAAGAGAAACGCCGATGCTGAAGAAAATGAGTGTGTTGTAGCCCTCGATGCCGACCATGAAGAAGTTCTCGCGGAAGAACATGGTCAGCGGGAACGCGACTGCCGCGCTCAGGGAACCGAGTGAAACGTAGTGCGAGATGAGAAAGACGGCTGTGAACACACCGGCGGAGACTGCAACTTCGACCGGCGCGATGCCCAGCAGCATGCCCGCCGATGTGGCAATGCCCTTCCCGCCTTTGAAACCCGCGAAGAGTGTCCAGATGTGACCGAGAATAGCCGCGCATCCCGCGATGATTTGAACGAGCGTGAAATCATCGAACGGAGTCGTGTTCTCAAACGGGAACGGACCGTACATCAGGCGCGCAATGAGCATGGTCGCCACGAGCCCCTTGGCAATGTCCATGAGAATGACAAAGGTTCCTGCCCGCCACCCGAGGACCCGAAAAACATTGGTCCCCCCGGCGTTCCCGCTGCCGAATTGACGAATATCGATTCCTTTGGCTTTCTTCGCGACGATGATACTCGTCGGGATGGAACCCACAAGGTAGCTCAGTATGACAATAATGCCGATGGGAAGCATGGATCTCGCTCGTCGGTTGCGGAAAACCGTCTGCTCCGTTCCAATATATAGCTTCTAATATACCCAACGAGGCTTTCAGATGCAATATTCACCATCACGCCTCAGCGTCGCCTCCTCTTCATGAACCAGCGGGCCAGAAGAAGGTCATTTTGGGTCGTAATCTTCACATTCCAGTCGTCACCTCTCACGATGCGGACGGGGATACCGAGGCGTTCTACCAGCGACGCATCGTCGGTCCCGAGGTACTGTGCCTGCCGGGCAGCCTCGTGAGCATCCACGAGAAGCTGCCGTTGAAATCCCTGAGGCGTCTGGATGGTCCAGACCGCCTCACGGGGCAACGTGGATGTGAAAAACCCCCTTCGCCCTTCGAGTTTCATTGTCTCCTTCACAGGAACCCCGACCGCAGCCGCCCGTGAGGCGTGTGCCTCCCGGATAACGGCACGAACGATGGCGGGTCGGACGAGCGGTCGCACCGCGTCGTGAACCAGAACCACATCGATCGCCCGGTCGATTTCCCTGAGCCCCTCCCGGACCGAATCCTGCCGCTCCTTACCGCCCGGGACAACCCGCTTCACCTTGCCAAACCGGGCCCTCCGGACGAGCTCCCGTGCCTGCGACGTGTACTCCTTCGGCACCACCAGCACGATCTCGCGAACGGACCGCAAGTTCTCGAAGAGATCGATCGTTCGGCGCAGGATCGGCACGCCGGCCAGGAGGAGAAACTGTTTCGGGACCGCCCCCCCCATCCGTCGGCCGCGCCCCCCCGCAGCAATCACAACGCCGACGCTAGGCCTGCTTCTTGCTCGTGTACTCGATGACAAAAGTGAATTCCGGGAACATTTTTGGAAGCTTCATGATGCTGAACACCATGACTCCGATCGACAGCCTGTCAAGCCACGACGACATCGGCCAGCCGAAATGCAGAGTAATATGCTTGTGCGGGAGCTCGTACTTCAGCATGTAGAGGAGTTCGGTAATGCTGTCGAACAGGCTCTGTCCGGACTGGGCGAATCGGTGATGGTTGGGAGTAAGACGCGGCGGAATTCCTCCCCGCGGTGAATAGAAACTCACAAACGCAACATCCTGCTCCGGATGCGTGACTTCCTCCATTGGCCTCCGGAAGTAGATATCCACCGCCTCCCCCGCCGCTTCCGCCAGCTGAAACACCATGTGGAGCGGGTTGTCCGTCTGGCCGATTTCGACTTTTTCGGGAGCCCGTTTCCGCGCAATGAGAATGCCAACGGTGAGGAAGAACACCGTGGCGCCGAGCCACATGCTGACGCCGTACACTCTCACGGAGGCCAGATACACGAAACAACTGACCAGGATGATGAAAATGATCAAGGTTCCGATGCGGGAGGTGTTGTAGGCACGGATCTCCTTTGTCCCGGTGAAGTACCGATAGATCAGGAGGCTCCCGATATTGATGCTGAAAGAGGCAACAAGGCTGAGTGCATACATCTCCGCGAGGGTTTTTTGACTCCCTTCCGTGAACACGATGAGGACGCTGAAGAAGATGGCGTTCATCACGTGGATCCGCCAGAGCGCCTGCCGACGGTTCGTCTTGAGAAGCCAGGTGAAACGGTACCGATGAGCCACCCGCTCCATCAGCTCGCTCGCAGCGACAAACGCCGTGTTCACCGCCATCATCAGGGCCACGCTGGCGATGACGGCAACGAGAACTCCGAAGGCAACGCCGTTGAGGCCGGCGGCCAACTGTGTGATGAGGTCCGTCTCGTGCTCGCCGGGGTTTATCCCCGAACTGAGCGCAAGCATGGAGATGAGCGGCGTGAAGATCCCCGTGGTGAGCGCGAGGAAGACGTAGGCTCTGCCGATATCTCGCCAGCTCTTGACGAGGCCGGCGGTCTGGACGACGGATTCAATCCCCGAGTAGGCGAGTATCGAGCTGGAGATACATATGATGAGGAAGAAGAAACCACCGAACAGCCCCTCCTCTCCCAACTTCGAAAAGGAGGCCGACCAGCTCTGACCGATGATGCTCCATGAATCGGCCGACGCCTCGTAGAGCGCGGAGGCGAGAAGCGTCAGCAGGACGGCCCCGACAATGAAGAAGACGCCAAAGGTGAACTTCGCATTGTCCCGGATGCCGAGAATGTTCAGCCCGGCCAGCGACCAGATGATAGCGAACTCGATCCCGAGTTTGTGGTACCATTCCAGAGTGACAAATGAGAGGCCGTTCTCCACCGCACTGACCGTCGAGATGCTCGCAGTGAGAACATACACCACCAGGATCGACGCCACAGCGACAAACGAGACCGTTGGACCCAGAACCAGGTACGAGAAGGAATAGACCCCCCCACCCTTGATCTTGTGATGCTCGAGGATCTCCGCAATCTCCACCATCCTGGTGGAGAGGAATCGCATGAAGATGGAGGTGATGGCGATAAAGGCAATTGCGTAGGTGCCGATGAAACGGTAGGCTTCGCTCGGAGCGTAGAAGATGGAGGTCAGCTCGTCCATCAGGGTGATGACCGCGATGGAGAGCCACGTCAGCCACCACCGCCCCCCGCTGAAGTAGGCAAGGAGGTCTTTCTTCCGCATCAGCCAGGCAAACAGCCCGACCACGCTGAGAATGACCGCTCCAAGGATATAGGGTTTCATGCGGAGCTCTGGGGTCAGATGAGCAGCATAGCGTCTCCGTAGCTGTAGAATCTCATCCTCTCCTTGATGGCCTTCTTGTAGGCCTTCATGATGAGATCCCGTCCTGAAAACGCTGCTGCAAGCATCAAGAGCGTGGATTCCGGCATGTGGAAGTTCGTGATCAACCTGTCCGTGACCTTGAAGTCATACGGCGGAAATATGAACTTGTCAGTCCATCCCCTGTTGCTCTTCAGATGGCCGTCGGTGGTCACACTCGACTCCAGCGCCCGGCATGTGCTCGTCCCGGCAACGTACACCTTGCCCCTGCTGTCAATCACCCTGTTGACCACGTCAACGGTGCTCTGAGGAATCTCGTAGAATTCCGAATCCATCTTGTGTTTCGTCAGATCCTCCACTTCAACGGGTCGGAATGACCCCAATCCGACGTGGAGGACAACAGGCACCACCTTTACGCCCTTCCGTTTCAGCGTCCCCAGCAACCGCCGCGTGAAGTGCAATCCGGCGGTGGGGGCCGCCACGGCACCCACGACTCGGGCAAACACCGTCTGGTAGCTTTCCTTGTCCCTATCGGTCGGTTCCCGCTTGATGTAGTAGGGCAATGGCATCTTCCCAATCCGCTCGATGATCTTGAAGACGTCCCCCTGGACGTTGAAGCGAACCGTCCGCCCCCGGGAGGTGGTGTTGTCAATCACCTCGCACCAGAGTTTTCCACCGTCGAAGAAGATCTTGTTCCCTATCCGCACCTTCCGGGCCGGGTCAACGATGACATCCCATATGTTCTCCTCCTTGTTCAACTCCCGGAGAAGAAAGACCTCGATCTTTGCATTCGTCTTCTCCTTGCGGCCGAACAGTCTGGCAGGGAAGACCTTCGTCTCGTTGACGACGAGACAATCCCCTTTCTTGAAGTACCCGCTTATCTCGGCGAATCGCTTGTGAATGGCGATCGACTCGTCATACCGATTGAGAACCATAAGCCGGGAACTGTCGCGCGGGATGGCAGGGTGCTTCGCTACCAGATTGCGCGGCAGAGGGTAACGAAAGTCGGAGAGCTTCATCGTATCTGACCACCTCCTTGCTAGTGTCAAAAAAGGCTGAACAGAAAAAGGGACCCGGCGCCCTCGGCTGGAAAGCGAAGGCGCCGATGCCCGACGAGGGGGAAGGTCAGCGCCGTCCCCTCTTGGCGCTCTTCCTCCTCGTCCTGCTCCTGCCTCTGCTCCCGGTCTTGCTCGTGCCTGGAGCTTTCTTCCTACTTCTCGGCTTCCTGCCTCCGCCGGCCAGCTCATCCGAGAGCGCGGCCCTCGCCGCCGCAAGTCGTGCAATTGGTACACGGAACGGCGAACAGCTGACGTAGTCCTGGTTGATCTGGTGACAGAACTCGATACTGGAGGGTTCGCCCCCGTGCTCGCCGCAGATACCGACCTTCAGGTTCGGCCGCACCGACCGTCCCTTCTCGACGGCGAGCTTCATCAGCATGCCCACACCGGGCCGGTCGATCGCCTCGAAAGGATCCTTCTCATAGATCTCCCTCTCCACGTAGGGAATGAGGAATCTTCCGGCATCATCCCGGCTCACCCCGAGGGTCGTCTGCGTCAGATCGTTCGTCCCGAAGCTGAAGAACTCCGCCACGGTGGCTACTTCGTCGGCGGTGATCGCGCCGCGCGGGACCTCTATCATCGTCCCCACGAGGTACGGGATCTTCATTCCCCTCTCCCTCATGACCTCGTCGGCCACGGCCCTGACGAGCACCTCCTGGTCTGCGAGCTCCTTGACGTTGCCAACGAGCGGAATCATGATCTCAGGTTGGACCTTGATGCCGCGGGCCAGCACGTTTGCCGCGGCTTCGAAGATGGCGCGGGACTGCATCTCCGTGATCTCCGGGAAGATGACGCCAAGGCGGCATCCGCGAAATCCGAGCATGGGATTGAACTCGTGAAGGCCCTCAACCCGCTGCCGTACCTTCTCATAGCTTATCCCCATCTGCAATGCGAGCTGGCGCTGGGCAGCCTCGTCGTGCGGAAGGAACTCATGCAACGGCGGATCGATGGTGCGAATCGTCACAGGGCGTCCGTCCATCGCCTCGAAGATCCCTTCGAAGTCCGCACGCTGGAGTGGCAGCAGCTGTGCCAGAGCTGCGCGCCGGGCCTCGGTGCTGTCCGCAAGAATCATCTCTCGCATCGGACCGATCTTGCCCTCCCCGAAGAACATGTGTTCCGTACGACAGAGACCGATCCCCTCGGCTCCAAAGGCTACGGCGTTCCTCGACTGATCAGGTTGATCGGCATTCGTCCTGATCTTGAGACGCCGGTACTTGTCCGCCCACGACATCAGCTTCGCGTACTCCTGGTAGACGGGGGCATCCGCAGGATCGAGCGTCCCGTCAATGAGGACCTGCTGCACTTCGGAGGGTCTTGTCGCTACCCTTCCCTCGATCACCTCGCCGGTGGTCCCGTCTATGGAGATCCAGTCTCCTTCCTGAATGGTTCGGCCGTTTACCCGCATGGTGTGCGTCGAGTAGTCGATGGCGAGCGCCGAACAGCCGGCAACACACACCTTCCCCATTTGCCGGGCGACGAGAGCAGCGTGGGAGGTCATGCCTCCGCGGGCCGTGAGGATCCCCTCCGATGCCTGCATTCCTTTGATGTCTTCGGGCGAGGTTTCGATGCGGGTGAGAATGATCCGCTCCCCGCGCCTCTTCCAATCCTCCGCATCCGGTGCGTTGAAGACGACCCGTCCGGTTGCAGCGCCGGGGCCGGCGTTGAGCCCCTTGGCCAGCAACCGTCCCCGGGTCACCGCCTCCTCCTTCTCCTGTGCATCGAAGACGGGACGGAGCAGCTGATTGAGCTGGTCAGGGTTGACCCGGCGGAGGGCCTCCTTGTCCGTGATCAGCCGTTCGGCCACCATGTCCACCGCGATCTTGATTTCGGCAAAGGCCGTCCGCTTCCCGACCCGGCACTGGAGCATGTAGAGTGTGCCCTGCTGGATCGTGAACTCGATGTCCATCATCTCCCGGTAGTGCTTCTCCAGGATCTTCCGAATTCGCTCGAGCTCTCTGTAAATCCTCGGCTTCTCCCCGGCAAGCTGGGATATGGGAAGCGGCGTGCGGGTACCTGCGACCACGTCCTCGCCCTGCGCGTTCATGAGATACTCGCCATAGAAGACGTCCTCACCGGTCGCTGGGTCCCGCGTGAAAGCCACACCGGTACCTGAGTCCTCACCCATATTGCCAAACACCATGGCCTGCACATTGACCGCGGTTCCCCACGATTCGGGTATATCATACATCTTCCGGTAGGCAAGTGCGCGCTTGTTCATCCAAGAGCCAAAAACCGCGCTGATCGCCCCCCACAACTGATCCAGCGGATCCTCGGGGAATTCATGCCCGGTCTTTGCCTTGATGGCCGCCTTGAACCTCGCCACGAGCTCCTTCATGTCGTCGGCATCAAGATCGGTGTCCAGGTGGACTCCCTTCTGTTTCTTCATCTCTTCGATGATGAGCTCGAAGGGATCGATCTCATCCTTGTGCGTCGGTTGAAGGCCCAGGACGACATCTCCGTACATCTGGACAAACCGCCTGTAGGAGTCATACACAAATCGCGGGTTGTTGGTGCTTGCGACCAGGCCCTCGGCCACCGCGTCGTTCAGTCCGAGATTCAGGATAGTGTCCATCATTCCCGGCATCGAAGCCCGGGCACCCGAGCGGACCGAGACGAGGAGCGGGTTCTTCACATCCCCCAGCCGGGACCCCATGACCTTCTCAACTTTCTCGAGCGCTTTCCTCACTTCGCTGGCCAGCGTCTTCGGATACCGTTTCTGGTGTTCGTAGTAGTAGGTACACACCTCGGTGGAAATCGTGAAACCGGCGGGTACGGGAAGCTTGAGATTGGTCATCTCGGCAAGGTTTGCACCCTTGCCACCGAGGAGACCCTTCATATCTGCCCGTCCCTCTGCCTTGCCGTTACCGAAGAAATAGACATACTTTTTCATTGTTCTCCCGTCAGTGGTTTGTTTCTTCTGCAGTATATGAGCAACAACTCCTCACCTGCCCCGATTCCTCCAGGGCGAAAAAACTGCAATGCCAGCGGCCAATCATGGTGTCCTCCCCAAGGCGACTGCATCAATCAGGTGCCACAGGGTCTCCGCGCCGGCAACCGGATCCACGGAGACACGTGTGTAGTAGACGGGGAGCCTCTCCAGGAATCCCCCTCCCGGCTCCTCATCCGAGGTTAAGCGCACAATATCCTTCTCCGTTGTCAGGAGTGCAGAGCAACCGGCAGCCCCGGACTCCTGTTGAATGATCTCAAGGTCAGCTCTTGCATACACGTGATGGTCAGGGAATGCTCGTCCGGCCCTGATGTCCAGTCCGGATCGGGACAGATCCTCCACGAAGGTGTCGTGGCTCGCAATACCGCTGAACGCGTATATGCGTTCGGCCTGTAAACGATCAAGCGCGATCTCCGTAGCGTCGGGTGCACTGAAGAATCCATCGATCCTCGCGGAAACCCTTACGATCGGACCCTGGTACCACTGGCCGAGTGCCCCGGTCCACTCGATCTCCACTCCATGCCGGGGAGCGCGGGAGAGTACCACGACATCGGCTCTCCGGAGCCCCGAGAGAGGTTCCCGGCGTAGGCCCGAAGGCAGGAGCGGTTCTCCGGTGATATCGAGCCTCGCGTCGAGCAGGACAATATTGACATCGCGGTGGAGGTACTGATGTTGAAACGCATCATCCAGGACCAGCACCTCGGCCCCCAGCGCGACGGCACGTTTGGCTGCCTCTACCCTGCGCTCCCCCACGACAACAACGGCGGAGGGATATTTGCGCGCCATCTGCACAGGTTCGTCACCCGCCAGGCGCGCCCCTGCCTGGACACCCACTCCATGGGAAACAACAACAACACCCCGGGAAGCGCGTCCATACCCACGACTGACCACCCCGACCTTCTTCCCGCCTGAGATCAGGTGCCCCGCTATCAGCTCCACCAGAGGCGTCTTTCCCGTCCCGCCGGCGGTGAGATTGCCCACGGCAATGACCGGGACGCTCGCCCGGGAGATCCTCAGGAGACCAAGGTCGAACATCCTGTTCCGCAGCCGGACGACCAGACCGTAGAACCAGGAGAGTGGCAGCAGCAAGTACCTCATGCGTGCTCGCGGCCTGTCAATTCCCTCTACCAGCCTCCTTTAGTCGACGTTCAACCTCTCGAAGCTTCTCCTCCTCCTTGTAGAGTCCGTAGAGGTATCTCAGGGAACGCAACATGCTTGTCTGATCATCCTCCAGCCTGACCGCGTCGGCCGACTCCTGAGGTTTCCCGTCTGCTCCCCGAACCGCGGAGAGGCGCGCATCGACAGCTCCCACTCCGGTGGCAAAGACGCGTTGAGCCGTCTGGTACCGGTCAACCTTCATGTAGGCCTGACCGAGCAGCCTGTAGAATCCCCCCACGTAGTTGGATTCCGGAAACATCCCGATAGCCTTCTTCTGGGTGGCGATGGTCCCCTGGTAGTCGCCCGCATCGAAGTAGGCGCGCCCGAGATTGTAGAACTGACGATCATAGGGGTAGGCCTCGGCATACTCTTCTGCGTACCGGACAAACGCGCCTGTGTCTTCAAGGTGGACCGCAATCTCGCACAGCCGGTCGTACACCGCAGCTTCCCGTCTTCCGAGGGCTTCTGCCGTCGCAAAATACCCGAACGATCTCCTCAGGTACACCCGCCGCAGCGAATCCTCTTCCGGAGATTCCCTCATCCCGCGCTCGTAGTAGAGTGCAGCGAGGTCCGACATCGCGGGGACGAACGCCGCATCCTTCTCCAGTGCCCTCTCCAGCAGCACCGCGGCACTGTCGTAGTCCTGAACCGCAGAGAGTCGGTGTCCGGCCCGGTAGAGCGATTCTGCTGTTTCACGCAGCTCCGGAGCGGCCGATTCACGCGGCGACGAACACCCCTCCATCAAGAGAACCGCACCCAGGAGGCCGGGCAGGAGCGTATACCTCCTCACGCCGCCCTCCCCAGGTCTATCACGCCCTCAGCAACGCGTGCGGAGGCACCTGGCCCCCCCAGCCTCTCCCTGATGACCCCGAGGTCCCTGCGCATATCCCGTTCGCACTCGGCGTTAAACAGTATCCTCGAGGCAGCATGCACGACCTTCTTCGCGGTAAGGTGGTGCTGAACGAGTTCCGGCACGATCTGTTTTCCCGCCACGATATTGACCAGCCCGATGTGAGGAACATCCACCAACATCTTCCCGATCCAGAAGGTGACCGGGGAGGCCCTGTAGACGACGATCATCGGCGTGCCAAACCAGGCGGTTTCGAGCGTCGCCGTACCCGAGGCGACTACGGCCAGGTCGGCGTGCTTCATGAGATCATAGGCTGAGTTCTCGACAAGGACAAAGCCCCTCTCCTCCGGGACCTGACGGGCCACAACGGACCGATCCAGGTTGGGGGCCACGCTCACCGCCACCTGCACCCCGTGTGCTTCGTGAAGTCGTCCTGCCGCCTCGACAGCGATCGGGAGTATGCGCTCGACCTCCTGTACTCTGCTTCCCGGAAAAATCGCGAGGACCCGTTGCTCCGTCGAGAGTCCCGCGGCGGCAAAGAACTCCTCCCGGGAGATCGTGGACCCGATCTGCTCCGCGATAGGGTGTCCCACAAATTCTACGTCTATGCCTTCACGCTTGTAGATCTCCACCTCAAAGGGGAAGACCACCTTCATGGTGTCGATGAGGAGCTTCATCTTTCGGACGCGACCCGCATTCCAGGCCCACACTTGAGGGCTGATGTAGTAGAGCACGGGTATCCCGTGCCGCTTCACCGCCCGTGCGAAACGGAGATTGAAGCCAGGATAGTCGATGAGAACCACAACGTCCGGCCGACGGTTTCGCAGGAGGACCTCCAGCGCGCCCTCGAGTCGAGAAATTTTGGCGAGATGGCGAACCACCTCTGCGATTCCCATAAACGAAAGCCCGGCAATGTGCTGGGAGAGTTCCATCCCCTCCCGCTGCATGTTATCGCCCCCGACACCATAGATCTCCACCGAGGGAACCCTCCTCTTCAGCTCTCGGACCACGCCCCCGCCGTGGAGGTCCCCTGACGCCTCACCCGCAATCATCATCACCCGGCGCAGCATCGTTAGTCTCTCTCAGCTCCGTACAAAGAACAAGATGACGAGAATCACTGTTACCAGCGCGATGGCCTGCACTGTCCGGCTCTCGGAAGCAACACCCTCCGAGAGATCAACGGTTTTCGGCGGCAACCCCGTTGCCCTGTACGGGGTGAGACGGGGAACGAACCGGTGGACCTTGCTGCAGTACAGCCGGTACTCCTCCCCGAAACGTTCCCTGAGGTACTCCTCCTCCTTCGTGACAATCAGGTAGTACTGGAGATAGAACCAGAGCACGGCGGCAATGAGCAGCCATGGAAAGAGCGCCATCGACATCATCCCCACTCCGGCATACATCAGCATGTTGCCCAGGTACAACGGGTTCCGGACGTATCCAAAGGGCCCGTTGGTAATCAGGAACGTCCCGCCGACGGTCCCCGTCGTCCTCGTTTCTGCCCCCGCAATGGACACTCCCCAGAACCGGATCATCTCTCCCGCGACGACCACTGCAAAGCCCGCGCACAGGCTCGGAAGCGTTGGATGAGCGAACAAGATCATGGCAACGAGGAACGGTATGGGCGTGTAGCTCCTGTACGCAAACATCCACGCCCGAATATCGACGCGAGCCATCATGGCTCACTCAGAAAGAGATCCCGCCGCCGCAACTCCGCCCTCTTACGTCTCCTCAAAGCCTTCCGAGAGAGGAGCTCCTGGATCTTGCACGTCACGTCATGGAACGACGAGTAGTGATAGTAGGAGATGTTCTGTGTCTGACAGAACGTCTGCAACTCACCGTGTGCAAAGACAACATCGGCGTACTGTACCGGGCATGTGTCCGAGAAGCCGTCCCCGACATAGCAGATGACATCGTCCTCGCCGGAACGACTCACCATGATGTTCCGCTTGCAGCAGCCACAGCGGTCGCACTCCGCGTCATCGTAGGGAAAGGCAATGGTGAGCGAGACGGATCCATCAGGGGCCGGCGCACCCATGTGCAGCGTGTTGGAAAACCTTGACAGCTGCAGAAGATCGTTGCGGGCAAGAATGGCATCAATGTAGAGATCCAGACCGTCGCTCACGATATGCAGCTCAACCCCATCTCTCTCGCAAAACCGCACGAACTCCACGAACCCCCGCCGGGGCTCCTGTTGCAGCAGGAAACGGTGCACCTCCTCGGGGAAGGGGTTCCCAATCGCCGCGAGCTCCCTCCGGAAGCACTCCTTCGCGGAAATGAGCCCGGCATGGTAGTCCCGCACAAACTCGTCACAGACCGAACCGCCGAAGTGCCGGAAGAACGCATTCCCCACATCCTGCGTGGTCACGGTGCCATCAAAATCCACAAACACCTTCAGCGCCATCCCTCACCCCGTCGCAACGGCAGCTGAAGTCACCTGGGCAGCCTGGTTGAATCGAACGGTAACGATCTTGGATACACCCTCTTCTTCCATCGTCACCCCGTAGAGTGCATTTGCCGACTCCATCGTCCTCTTGTTGTGGGTCACCACGATGAACTGGGTGTTATCGGAAAACTTGTTCAGAATGCGGGTGAACCGATCGATGTTCGCATCGTCGAGGGGAGCGTCGACTTCGTCCAGAATGCAGAACGGGCTCGGCTTGACGAGATAGATGGCGAAGAGCAGAGCAGTGGCGGTAAGCGTTTTCTCCCCCCCCGAAAGGAGATCGATGGATGTCGGCCGCTTCCCACGGGGTTTGGCGATGATCTCGATCCCGGCTTCGAGCGGGTCCACCTCTTCCTCCAGAAGGAGGTCGCATTCATCACCGGGATCGAAGAGACTCTTGAAGGTCTCGATGAAATTCGTTCTGATCTTGTCAAACGTCTCGAGAAACCTCTTCTGGGCCGTCGTGTTGATCTCCTCGATCGTTGCAAGGAGAGTCTTCTCAGCCTCCAGGAGATCCTCCCGCTGCCCTGTGAGAAAATCCAATCGCTCCTTCTCCGCGGAGTACTCCTCGAATGCAGCGAAATTGATGTTGCCCAGCGATTTCCCCTTCTCCCGGAGCCCCTGAATCTCATCCCGGAGGGCGGCAAAATCAACGAATTCATCATCGGGATACGACTTCAATTCCACAGCGTATTCAAACTCTTCGGCCGCACGCGCCCGGATATGGTCAGCCTTGGCCTTGAGATCAGCAATGCGCATTTCATGATCATGGATAGACTTCAGACACTCCTCTGCGGATTTCCGGAGCTCTTTCGCGTGGAGTTCGATCTGGCGCATCTCCTCGCGGATCTGGTCCGCATCGTTCCGCGCGACGGCGGCCTTCTCCTCCAGCTCATGTTTTCGATCCAGATACTGATCAAGGACACGGGCGTTGTCGCCGACCTCAGCCTCGGAGGTGGAGATCTCCCCGTTCGCTGTCGCGAGGTCCTCTTCCAGTTTCTCAAGCGATGCCGTCAGGCTGCTGATCGCCTCGTCGGCCCGCGTGACGTCGCTGAGGGCGTTCTGGCGGTCCCCCCGGACCTTAACGAGCGCGATCCCGAGCTCCTGGACGTGGGCCGAGAGCTCGTTCCACTCCCGCTCCAGCAGCTCGAGCTCGTGGGTCTTTGCCCCGGTTTTCCGCTCCACGTCACCCTTCTTCTCCCTCAGTGCCTCGAGCGCCGGCTGTTCTCGCTCGAGCTCTTCCTCCAGGGTAACCAGCTCCCGCGAGAGCTGCTCTACCTCCTCACTGTTCTTTGTCACGATATCGACCGCGCGTTTCTTCTCGAATTCCAGCTGCGCGATCCGCATTTCCACACCGGTCATCTCCTTTTCAATCGCCTTCACCGTTTCGCCGAAGGGCCGGAGATCCAGCCTGTCATGAGCTTCCAGCACTTCCTGACGCTCGCGCGCCTGTCTGTTCACCTCGTCGTGGAGCACGCCAAGCTGGTGCTCAAGCTCTTCGATCTGCTGTTCCCGACCGATTGTCCCCCCCTCGTCTTCTCTCCGGCTCCCCCCCCGCGTTATTCCGAGTCCCGTGACGATCTCTCCTTCCAGGGTAACGCAGCGTACACCCGAAAGATCCCGCGCAACGGAGAGGGCCGTCTCGAGCGTATCGACGATCAGCGTCCTGTCGAGAATCAAGGCAAACAGCGGATCGTACACCGAATCATACTCCGCAACGTGAGATGCCCACCCAATCACTCCCGGGAAGTGGGGGACCGCCTCGTGCTTGTGAATCACCGGCAGGCTGTCAAGGGAGACAAAGGTCGCCTTCCCGCGTTGATCGGCCTTCAGGAGAGATACCCCCTGAGCGGCATCCGCGGCCGTGTCCACAACGATGTAGGTGGCGAACTCGCCCAGGGCGGCTTCCACCGCAGTCCGGTATTCCCGCTCAGCATGCACAGCATCCGCAACCCTGACCTTCCGCCCCGGCCTCCACGTACCGACAGCGGAGAGATACCGCACACCTTCGGAGAGTCCCTCGTGGGATTCCATCAGACCTTTCAAGAAATCCGCCCGGGCCCTCACCCGCTGCAGCTCGCTCTTCTTCTCCAGCTCACGCCGGTGCAGCTCCTCGCTTCGCTCCCTCATCGCCTTCTTCTTGCCTTCTTCCTCGTAGAATCTCATCTCAGCCTCGGCAAACGCACGCCGAAGTTTCCTGTCCTCGGCTGTGAGCTCTTCGATTGTCCCGCTGATCCGCGCTATCTCCTCCTCGTAGGCGGTGTTTTCCTCCTTCGCACGGTCCATCCTGCCGTTCAGATTTTCAATCCGCCCCCGTCCCCTCTCCAGGGCTGTCTGCCGTTCAGCTATCCCCTGGACAAGCGCGATCGTCTGGTCACTCAAGGACTGGAGCTCCTCCTTCTTCTCGTCCAGCCGTGACTCAGAATCACGTAGCTCGGCCTGCCGGCTCTCCAGCTCCGTCTGTACTTCGGTCTCGTTCTTCTGGAGGTCTTCGATCTTCTGCCGCAGCTCCTCCTTGCGTTGCTCCTGAGACTCCGCCCTCACCTGGAACTCCGCTTTCTCCCGTTCCAGGCGTGCGATGTTGGAACGGAGAGCCCGGATGCGCTCTGCGGCCACAAGGTTCTTCTCCTCCACACGATGGACGCTCTCCATGTGCTCCGAGAGAGCTTCCTGGGCATCCGCCAGCCTCCGATCCGCATCCGAGAGGCGGTCACGGTGCCGATCCAGACCCTCATCCTCCCGGGCCAGATCCGTGTCCATCCCCTCCTTTGCCCGGGCAAGGCCGGAGAGCTTCTCCTCCAGCGGGGTGACACGGCCAATCAACTGGGCGTACTCCCGTTCCATCAGGTCGATCTCTACAGAGCGGAGGCGCTCCTTGACCTGGTTGTACTGCCTCGCCTTCCTCGCCTGACGCTCAAGCGAATTGACGGCCTTCTGTACCTCCGCCACAATGTCATTGACGCGGAGGAGGTCCCCCTGCACGTTTTCCAGTTTCCGATAGGCCGCTTTCCTCTGATGCTTGTACCGTGTGACGCCCGCGGCCTCCTCAAACAGCCGGCGCCGTTCATCGGTCTTGTCGCTCAGAATCGTCTCTACCATCTTCAACTCGATCACCGAGTAGGCATCCGCCCCCATTCCGGTGTCCATGAACAGCTCCAGAATATCCTTGAGGCGGCACGGGACCTTGTTGAGCAGATACTCGCTCTCACCTGACCGGTACACCCGACGGCCGACCGTAACCTGGGAATACTCCGACGGGAGAACTCCCTTGGTGTTCTCAATGATCAGGGAGACCTCTGCCATCCCCAGAGGCTTGCGGCCCTTGCTGCCGCTGAAGATCACATCCTCCATTCGCTCGCTCCTGAGCGCGCTGTAGCGCTGCTCGCCAAGGACCCAGCGGATGGCGTCCACGATGTTGGTCTTGCCACATCCGTTCGGACCGACAATCGCCGAAATACCATTGTCGAACGTCAGCGCGACCTTCTGGGCAAAAGACTTGAAGCCGACTATTTCCAGTTTTGACAGATACACGAAACGGGTCCTTCCCCTGCTACCAGGAATCCGTCAGCAAATCATACATGAACACCACGTAGGACGGGGCCATTTGCGTTACATCGTAGTAGATGTACAACGCCGCCACCATGCAGACCAGCGTCACGAATCCAAGCACGTACATCTTCAGAGCGGGAATATCATAGATAATCGACACAGCTTTCAGAAAACGCACGGCCACCCAGAAGGTCAGGAAGCCGACGATCAGGAGAGCCGGCAGGACGTAGACGCTGCTCTCCATGACGCGATAGAGAATCATACCCATCGGAATCAGCACAAGGAACGGAGGCGTCGACCACATCGTGGCCGTGTACGCGTGATACGGTTGAACCCGCGACTTCAGGATGACCCTGAGCAAGAGCACACCCGCAGTCAGGAGAAAGAGAAGCAGCATTCCGAAGATGGAGAGGAGGACGATCGAGCGCAGGGGATCCCGGATAAGCCTGATGGCTTCCACCTTCAAGCCGTCATACACCACGAGGTACGAGAGCAGAGTATCGAGGAACCAGCTTCCCCGGAAATGGTAGAGAATGCTCGATACCACGAGAGCCATCGCCAGCGCGACAGCAAGGCCAAAGAGCGAGCTGTGGATGAACGAGACAAGATGCTGATCACGAATGTCGGCAAAGAAGTTGTACGAGTTCACCATCGACCGGATGAGGTTTTCCCTGAACCTCCGGTTCGAGTTGTAGAGGTAGACCACTCCGATGAGGACGAAGAAACCGACGAGGACGTAGACAATGGGGGCATCTGAGGTGTGGCTCCCCATGGGCAGCGCCGCGAACTTCCTCCCCCGGAAAACCGACTTGACGGCATCGTACGCAATTCTCTTTTCTCGATGCCCGCTGACAACACCCAGGGAGTACACCCAGGGATCCCCCGAGTTGATCGCCAGTCCAGGTCTGTCGCCCTTCCAGTCGCTGAACGCCCAGACAAAACCACCATCGAAATCCGTCCTTCGCAACCTTTCAAATCCCTGGAGAAAGAATCGAGCTTGCGCGTGCTGCGAGAGCGGATCCGCGTAACCGTTAAGGTTGTTGTGCTCCACCTCTGTGCCGAACCGCGAGACGATCACCGGTCGATCACGATAGCTGTCCCGCCACTGTATGAGCTGCTCCTCGAGGTCTTTCTGTTCCGCAGTGTAGAGATTGACGGCCGCGATGTCGACAAGCCCGGTACACTCGTTGGCCACCCCCCCGCGGGCACCGAAGTACGTAGGGCGCGTGTCAAGGGAATCTGCAATTTGAACGAGAGAGCTCACGATTGCCCTGGCACCGTTCCCCGCGGTCTCGAATTCGTTACCCAGTCCCCAGGCGAAAACCGAGGGGTGATTCCGATCCCGCAGAATCGTCTCGGCAAGCATCTTCGCGGCGCGGTCCCGGAATGATTCCCCGGCGAGAACGGCCTCCGGCACATAGGAAACCGGTATCTCGACGAGAGCAAGGAGACCGTACCGGTCACAGAGATTGAGCATGTAGGGGTGTGGTGGATGATCGGCAAACCGGATTGCGTTTGCCCCCATGTTCTTGATCAGGACGATGTCCCTCTCGCGCTCTTCATAGCTCAGTGCGCTCCCCCACGTCGGATGATCCTCATACCAGACTGTACCATTGAGGATGATCCGATCGCCGTTCAGCATGAAATCACCATCCGCGATCTCGAGCGTCCGGATGCCGGCGTTGACCTCGTACTGGTCGACTACACTCGCCGACCTTCCCACCCCGTCCATGAGAAAACACCGGACGAGGTAGAGCTCAGGGTTAGACGGGCTCCAGAGGGACGGCGCCGAGACTGTCACCTCCCCGTCCACAGCTGATTCCGAGCCACTGCCCGGCGGGACCGGCACAGTCCGGCTTCTGCTCCGGACTGTGCCGGTGAGCTTCTCCACAACCTCGATGACAAACCCGAGCTCCTGGGGTTCTGCAAGTCGATCCGCTGTCGAGCTCCAAGGTCTCTCGATTCTCGCCGCGACATGAATCCGGGCAGACCTCCCGGAGCCGACAGACTCCGACCTCACCCTGGCGTCCGAGATGAAGAGACGGGGAGTCCCCAGAAGGTAGATGTCACGCGTGATCCCGCCGTAGTTTCTCCAACCCCAGACATGTTGCCTGGTTGGGATCGAGGTTCTCGGGTCGAGGTGGTTGCTGACACTCACCTGGATGACATTGTCCGGACCCGTCTGGAGGAGCCTCTCCGGCAGCGGGTGTACGACACTCGTGTATCCGCCAGCATGGTTCCCCACGAATTCACCGTTCACGAAGATGTCCGCGTCATAGTTGACGCCAAGCGCGACGACATGAAACTGATAGGCACCAACCAGTTCTGCGGGAACGTCAAAGTTCCTCTTGAAGGAGACAGACCCGATGAAGTCGCCCGCCGCCGGGATCAACAGCGTGCCAGCGGGGCCTTCCTCGACGGAGTACTCCCATTGACCGGAGAGGTCAATCTTCACCCTCGTAGGGGTGTCCAGCAGGTATCCCACATCCGACCCGGTGGCAATCGGATACCCGTTCTCAAGGAAGGAGTACTCCTCGGCCCCCACGCATGCCGCCGATTGCGTCAACAGGAACAGTGAGAGGAAGAAGAGATGGCGGAAGGTTGTGCCGCAGCCCTGAAGGAGCGGTAATTTCAGATTCTTCTTCGGCAACTAGGGGTAACCGCCTAGAAGGTGGGAGATAGTAAATATGCTCCAAATATAACCATAAGACGAGGCGAAAGCAAAGAAAAACAGCGTTTTTCGCTATCTTTCCTGCCTTATCGAGGATCTGATGATTGAGAGGAACGACTCTTTCTTCAGGCAGGCTCCACCTACAAGAGATCCGTCAATGTCATCCTGACTAATCAAGTCGGCCACATTGTCAGGTTTCACGCTCCCGCCATAGAGTACGGAGAGATTCTCCGCAACAGCTTCCCCGTAGCTCTGGACAACGAGCCCCCTGATCTGGCGGTGTACCTCCTGGGCCTGCTCCGGCGTGGCGTTCCTCCCGGTCCCTATGGCCCAGACAGGTTCATAGGCAACCACAACGCGGCTCATGTCCGAGCTCGAAAGGCCTTCCAGGACCCCCCGGACCTGAGTTGATACGACGTCCATCGTCAGACCATCCTCCCGCTGCTGGAGAGTTTCACCCACGCAGACGATCGGGGCCAGGCCCACCGCCAGCGCCTTCTTTGCCTTCTCATTGATCAGGGCATCGGTCTCCCGGAAATACTGTCGGCGCTCCGAGTGACCCAGGATGACATACTCACACCCCACTGACCGGAGCATTCGCCCCGAAATCTCACCCGTGTACGCCCCGTCCTCCTTGTCCGACATATTCTGGGCTCCGAGACTCAGGGCGGAACTCCCGATGAGGTCGGCCGCGAGAGGAAGCGACGTGAACGGGGGGCAGATGATCACGCCTTCGTTTGCCGAGAGGGTCGGCATTCCGGCGAGCAGTTCCGTGATCAGGGTTTCTGTCTCGTTGAGGTCATTGTTCATCTTCCAGTTGCCAGCAACTATTGTCCTACGCATTCGGGAACCCCTTCTCTTGCCGTGGAACTCGACGATCGGTTGTTACGGGTGCTGAAAAGATCATTTTGTGAAACGGGTGGGTAACCGTGAGAACGGGTCGGGTCGACTGCCGGACGACCTCCGCCGTATTGTTCCCGATGTGGACCCGCCGCAGCCCCCGCCGACCATGCGTGGACATCACAATGAGTCCGACATCGCGGTCTTCAGAAAAACGAATGATGGAATTACTGGGTTCCACATCCCGGTCGAAGACATACTCGACCCGGACCTCCTCAGCCCGTGGATGGTGCTCCTCCAGCCGAGGGGCTCTCTGGAGAATCTCAGACCGTGATTCCGGGCGCTCGAGCTCGCTGATGTAGTGGATGTAGAGCGGAGCCTCGTTCTGCCGGGCAATGGAGAGTGCATAGGAGAGCGCCACGTTTCCCGCAGGGGAAAAATCCGTGGGACAGAGAATCGAGGATACATGACCGTCCCGCTTCGGCGCAGTCCGAACGCTGAGAACAGGCTGGCGGGAGAGGCGTACAACCCTCTCCACCGTGCTTCCGATCAGGTACGGGGAGAGGTGCGTCACGCCCCGTGTTGCCATCACAATCATATCGTACGCCCGCTGCTCGGCCTCTTCAACGATCACCTTGTATGCCCTGCCGGGAACGACGAGGGTCCTCGCCTGTATCCGCCGTCTCTTCATCCCGTTGCTCAACCGCTGCAAGCTCTCCTCCCAGCGTTGCCGGACCCTCTCACGAAACGTCGCAACGGCTTCCTCCTCCATCTCCTCTGGTGCGATTACCGATACAGCAAACTCGTCCACATGAAGCAACGTGATTTCCGCTTCATATGGCTCGCCCAGATCCATGGCGTGCTCCAGCGCCTCGTCGGCGTGCCGCGAGAAATCGGTTGGCACAAGGATGCGCTTCAGCTCATACATTGTTTGACTTCAACCTCTCCAGCGTACGCCGCAACACCTGGTTGACAATTCGGGGATTCCCCTTCCCCTTCATCATCTTCATGGTCTCACCCACGAAGTATCCGAATACCTTTTCGTTTCCCTTCAGGTAGGTCTCCACCTGAGGTCCGTTCCTCGCGAGAACCTGATCCACCACCTCTTCGATGGAGCGCTCGTCTGAGACCTGCACGAGGCCTTTCTCCCGCACGATGCGTTCCGGACTTTCCTCCGAACCGAGCATCTCGACGAACACCTCTTTTGCGATCTTGCCGCTGATTGTCCCGACCTGGATCAGGCGAATCAGCCCGGCAAGCCGCTCCGGCGCTATCGGAAACTCCTCAACGGGGACCTTCGTCTCGCCCACGACACGCAGAACCTCCGTCATGACCCAGTTGCTGACCGTCTTGGCGTTCTCATTCCTCTGTGCCGGCGAGGTCTCGGAGAGCGCCCTCAGCACTTGTTCATAGTAATCCGCCGTCGCCTTCTCCGCGGTCAGGACATCGGCGTCATACCGTGGAAGACCCATCTCCTGGATGAACCGGTCCCGGCGCGCAGTCGGGAGCTCCGGCAGGTGTGAGCGCACCTCCGCGATCCAGGATGCGTCAACCACAACCGGCACGAGGTCCGGCTCGGGAAAGTAACGATAATCATGCGCCTCTTCCTTGCTTCGCATCGGGGCAGCAACGTTCATCGCCGCGTCCCAGAGAAGCGTCTCCTGCACCACCTCTTCCGCCTGGTCCTGATCTTTCAGGTATTTCATCGCATAACCACATAAAGCAGGATAATATTTGCGAAAAACCGCCTCAAATACAGCTTCATCGCCGTTTCGGATGCCCTCGAGAATATTAC
>Ga0209536_100000667_pt1 | contig 56175 bp, 52 predicted proteins | sample DeeMarSeWOR28_12_FD_187461 | JGI IMG/M metagenome (GOLD analysis project Ga0209536, IMG submission 187461) | Marine sediment microbial communities from White Oak River estuary, North Carolina - WOR-2-8_12 (SPAdes) (version 2) | ecosystem: Environmental > Aquatic > Marine > Intertidal zone >... | reverse complement strand
AAGCGTCGCAATAAGCTTGATTTTGCAGGAAACATCGCGCACCCTTACTGACGATGACGCGGACGCCGCTCAAGCCGCGGCAGTGCAGAAATTGCGCGATTCGTTCAGCGCAGAATTGAGAGATTAGCAACAATGGCACTGACAAAAGCAGACATGGCGGAGTCGCTGTTCAACGAACTTGGCTTGAACAAGCGTGAAGCGCGCGAACTTGTCGACATGTACTTCGAAGAGCTGCGAGCGTCATTAGCAGTTGGGGAGCAGGTCAAGCTTTCCGGTTTTGGAAACTTTGATCTACGCGATAAAAAAGAACGTCCTGGCAGGAACCCGAAAACAGGCGAAGAGATTCCGATCTCGGCTCGCCGTGTTGTGACCTTCCGTCCCGGACAAAAACTAAAAGCACGCGTCGAAGCCTATGCTGGAACCGGGGAATAACGACGAACTACCTGCAATACCTGGCAAGCGTTACTTCACAATTGGAGAAGTGAGCGACTTGTGTGCGGTGAAGCCGCACGTACTCAGGTACTGGGAGCAGGAGTTCCCACAATTGAAGCCTGTAAAGCGGCGGGGTAACCGGCGCTATTACCAACGTCAGGATGTGCTCATTATCCGGCAGATCCGTAGCCTGCTATATGACGAAGGTTTCACCATCGGTGGCGCGAGGCAGCGGCTGATGGGCGACCAGGCCAAGTCGGATGTGTCGCAAAGTCAGCAGATTATCAAGCAGTTACGCATAGAACTTGAGCAAGTTCTTAAGATATTGCGGCGCTGATTACTCGCTTTCCTAATACCCGTGTGGCAGTTATGATTGCCACCCCTGCAGGAGCGCGCCTGGGCGCGCGAATTCAGATTCGGTCGGGGCGTAGCGCAGCCTGGTAGCGCACCACAATGGGGTTGTGGGGGTCGGAGGTTCAAATCCTCTCGCCCCGACCATTTCCGAAGGATCAAAAAAAAGGCCGCCCTCACACACGAGGGGCGGTTTTTTTTGGACCTGAGGAAGCGGGCGGGCGACTGGAACCGAAAACAGGTTCACACCGAGGTCGCGACAGCGACCGACAGGCGCGCAGCGCCCATCCTCTCGCCCCGACCATTTCCGAAGGTCTAAGTAGTTTGTAGGAGCGGTTCTTGAACCGCGATCGCCAGCACTCTATGCAGACTGCCGGGCTTCAGGGAGCTTTCGATCTTCGATACCCAGCAGGATTGGCTGCGTATTCTCGCGATAGATATTCACTTTGGCGTTGTAGGCGACACGGGACAGGCCGTGCTTGTCCTTGATTTTCAGGCGACGAATGCTGAACTGACCGCCCCCCATGTTCTCGCCGGTCAGGTAGCACTTGATGGCGGTGACCCGCTCCCCGGAAAACTCGAGCCCGCTCAGCTTGGACAGGTTTCCCTGGGCGCGCTGCAGAAAAGTGACCGCATCGATATGCGCCTGGGTCTGTGTCGGGTCCGTTGTTACATCCGTATGGTTCGCCAGAAATTCACCAACCAGGATCTGGCCCGGCAGTGCGGCCTCTATCATGCGAGCGAGTTCGATGGTTACGTCGCCGACGATGAAGTCGTGCATGGTCGGGTTGAGTCCCTCGGCCTGGTGGAACTCGTAACAGCTCCCGACGTGAAAACAGGCTCGCAACCGCGGCACGGCTTTTGACGCCGCCTTGCTGCGTGCGATGGCATTGTCTGCCAGCACGATGTGCATGAAATGGTAGAGATTGACGTTGGCTTCCAGGCCGTCATCGCGATTCCAGACGTAGAAGCCGTCGCCACTCGAGGACCGCGCGAAGTTGATGCTGACGTCCTGCTCGAGCATCTTCGCGTGCGCGGAGTTCAGCGAATACGAAAGACTATTGAGCTGCGTCATCTGCTCGAAGGGCGTCAACAGGCTGAAGCCGACGATATCGAACAGCGTGACGGCACGGCTCGCAACAAAGTTGATGCCGTAGCGTCGAATCATCTTCTCGATGATCTGCGTCTCGACCGGGTGACCGGAAAGCGGCTGGCGCAATTGCACGTAGACGGGCTTGACGTCGAGCAGCCGCGCCACTTTCTGCATTTGCTCGAAATTGAGCTTTCGATCACCGGAAATCAATTCCGTTATGAATGCAGGTGACACCCGCGGCGGATTCGAGCCGGACAGCGAAGACGTATACTCTGCGATGGCATAATGGGGCACGACCAGGACCAGGATGCCTTCATCCAGCGGCGCCCAACTAAGGATATTGTTCTGGCCCAGCGACCAGTGCTCGTGAAGGCAACGCTCCAGGTGCACGAGGTTGCTGCGTTGACGAAGACCCATTTCCTGGGCGAGGCCGGCCAGCTGATCCAGGTACGGTGAATAGTCGGCAATACGCCGAATACCGGATTGAGACAATTCGTCTAGTTCCATTTATATGCCCGAAGCGACTTCCGCGCGACTGTTTTATTCAATAGAGTTCGCGTGTCACTGTGGTACCGACTTGCAGGAATGAGCCAGCGGCCTTTTGCTTCCCCGAGGCGGCTGGCATTGACTGACCGGGTACCGTTGAATCAAGTTAAAGCAGTCTCGGATGCAGCGCAAGTTCTATCTGAAAGCAATTGAAGAAGCAGGACTTTCAGTTTCGCGCGGAGCACGATGAAACAAGGATTTGACATAAGACGCATGACTTGCCCGGGCATCCGCCGATGAGCGCGGCGGCACCCACAATCGCGGCTGTCCGCGCCCTGAGAAACGCGTTGGGCGAAAGCATCCGAACCACGCCGTTGCTGCGCTGTGCCGGTATCGAATTCGCGCTGGATAACGAGACACAGGTCTGGGGCAAGCTCGAGTTCCTGCAACGAACGGGCACCTTCAAGGCACGTGGCGCACTCGCCAATCTGCACGCCCTGTCGCGCGAGCAGCTCGAAAAGGGCATCACCGCCGTTAGCGCGGGAAATCATGCCATTGCCGCTGCCTTCGCCGCACAGGCCCTGGGGAGCACCGCCAAGGTGGTGATGATCGGTTCCGCGAATCCTTACCGTATCGCCGCCTGCAAGTCGTACGGCGCCGAGGTCATCCTGGTCGATGATGTTCACGAAGCATTCGACGTCGCCAGGTCGATCGAACGCGAAGAAGGGCGTTTCTTCGTCCACCCCTTCGAAGGCCCCGAGGTTGCCAAGGGAACGGGCACGGTCGGCCTGGAGATCTGCGAACAGCTCGACGAGTTCGATGCGGTGATCGTGCCGATTGGCGGCGGCGGCCTCATGGCAGGCATCGCCAACGCGGTGAAACAGCTGCGACCATCCGTGCAGATTATAGGTGTGGAACCTCGGGGCGCGAATACGATGCATCTCAGTTTCGAGGCAGGCGAACCGCGGTCCATCGATCGCGTTCGAACCATTGCGGACAGTCTTGGAGCGCCCTATGCCTTGCCTTACTCGTTCGAGCTGTGCCGCGCCAATGTCGACCGCCTCGTCGAGGTCGAGGACCTCGAACTGCGCAAATCAATGGGCTTCCTATTCCAGCGAATGAAGTTCGCCGTGGAGCCGGCCTGTGCGGCCTCGACCGCTGCCCTGATGGGTCCCCTGCGCGGGGATCTCGCCGGCAAGCGCGTGGTGCTGGTCTTCTGCGGCAGCAACATCGATTGGGCCACCTTTGCGGAGCAGGTCATTGTCGAAGACTGAGCGGTTTCTTGCTGACCTCGTCGAGATCGTCGGGACGAAAGCCCTGGTCACCGATGCAGAGGCGCTGGAGCCGCACGTTACCGAGTGGCGGAACGTGTTGCACGGCCGAGCCCTCGCGATGGTCTGCCCCGGCAGCACTACCGAGGTCGCGGACGTCGTGCGGTTGTGCTCTCACGAAGGGATTGCCATCGTGCCGCAGGGTGGTAATACCGGCCTGTGCGGAGGAGCAGTCCCGGACGAGTCGGGGCAACAGCTGATCCTGTCGCTCGCCCGGCTGAACAGGATCCGGTCGATCGATGCAGAAGACTTCTCGATGGTGGCAGAGGCGGGGTGCGTGCTCGCAACCCTGCAGCAGGAAGCACGCGCCGTCGATCGCTACTTCCCCCTGAGTCTCAGCGCCGAAGGGAGTTGCCAGATCGGGGGCAACCTGGCCACCAATGCCGGGGGCATTAATGTCATTCGATACGGTACGGCACGACAGCAGGTGCTCGGCCTCGAAGTCGTACTCGCGGACGGCAGCATTATCGACGGCCTGCGGTCGCTCCATAAAGACACGGCGGGATACGATCTCAAGCAGCTGTTCATCGGCAGTGAGGGAACGCTGGGGATTATTACCGCCGCCACCCTCAGGCTGTACCCGGATCCGGGTGAGACAACCACTCTGCTGATTACCTTGCCGGATGCGGGAAGCGCGGTCTCGTTGCTCGCGCGCATGAGGGCGGCCCTCGGGGACCGGATCGAGTCCTTCGAGTTAATCTCGAGATTTGCGCTGCAACTGGTAGAGCGTCATATCGCTGGTGTGGGACTGCCACACGAGCTTTCGGGGGACTGGTTCGTGCTTGCCGAGCTTGCTGTCGGTGAGGAAGCGGAGTCACTCGCGAAATTCCTCGAGGATGCGGTCGATGCGGGCCAGTTGTCTGACGCCGTGATCGCAAAGAACATTGCAGAGGCGGAGTCGCTGTGGCGGGTCCGGCACGCGATCTCCGAGGCACAGAAATATGAGGGGCCGAGCATCAAGCACGATATCTCGGTGCCGGTCAGCCGCATGCAGGAGTTCCTGGAACGCTGTTCCAAGCGGCTGCAACGGCTGGAGCCATCGGCGAGGCCGGTCATCTTCGGCCATGTCGGCGACGGCAACCTGCATTACAACCTGACGGTGCCCGACGAGCTCGCCGGCGATGCACAGCGGGTCGCGCGGATAACTACGACCATATACGACCTCGTAGCCGAGCTTGGCGGCAGCTTCAGCGCCGAACACGGCGTGGGGGTAACCAAGAAGGCCTACCTCGAGCACTACCGCGGGTCAACGGAACTCGACCTGATGCGCCGCCTGAAGCGAGCCCTGGACCCGCAGAATCTCCTGAACCCCGGGAAAGTAATCTGACGACCAGTTCCGCGTGTATCCTTGACATAAGGGATAGACTTGCAGAGATGTGTGTTGCGCTGACGCGTTTTAGTGATTGACGAAATATGAGTGCCGAACAGGACAATCTGCGCACGACTTTCTCCGACCAGTTGGCGAGCTTCGAAGACCGGCTCGCGGGCAAGGAGGACGAAGTCCAGATGCTTGCCGATATCAAGGAGGCTATCGGCCGCCTGCTCGAGTCAAGCGGCGGCAGCGAGGCAGAGATCCGCCGCGTCCTGCAGGAACGCTTCGACACCGGCGCACTTCGCAAGGAAACCTATCAGCTCGTGAAGTCGATGCTCGATCGCTACGTGACGGAGCAGGTGCCAACGAGCAATAACGAGGAAACACCCCTGCAGCAGGACGAGACGGACCAGTCGAGTGCCGGCGACGAGCCGGCCAACGACGATCCGTTCGGCAGCACGGATGTCATCGCGACGGACGTATTCGAAGCCGAGAATCCGGATGACCGGGTACAGGTAGGGTCGGTTCTGCGCGACCGGTTCGTTCTGCAGGAACGGGTATCCGGCGGCAGTATGGGTGTCGTCTACAAAGCGCTCGACCGACGCCTGGCCGAAGCCGGTTCGCAGGATCCGTGGGTCGCCATCAAGGTCCTGTCGCCGCAGCTCGCGAAGAACGGCAAGGCGTTGCGAGCCCTGCAGCAGGAAGCAGCCAAGAGCCGCTGTCTCACGCATTCACATATCGTGCGGTTTATCGATTTCGATCGCGACGATGACCTGTATTTCATTGTCATGGAGTGGCTGGACGGCCGCACCCTGGCGGACATCCTGGATTCTGCCGATAGCAGGAAGATCGACATCGAGACCTCGTTCCGCATCGTGCGGCAGGTCGGCAAGGCGCTGGAGTATGCGCATCGCTGCGGCATCATTCACGCCGACGTCAAACCCGGCAACATCATGATCCTGCCGAACGGCGATGCGAAACTCTTCGATTTCGGCGTGGCCCGAGTGCAGCAGCGGCAGCGGGTCGACGCGGACGACTTCGACCCGGCGGTGCTCGGCGCATTGACCCCCGCGTACTCGAGCATGCAGGTCCTGACCGGTGAGGATCCGGTACCGTCAGACGACGTGTTTTCGCTTGCCTGCCTGTTGTACCGGCTGGTGGCTGGCTACCGGGTCTTTGGGCCGCGCAATGCCGCCGAAGCGGCTGAAGTGGGTATGACGCCGCAACGGCTTGCGGGAGTCACCGACGAACAATGGTCCGCAATCAGGAAAGCGCTGTCGTATGCGCGGGTCACGCGCTTCGACTCCATGGCGGCATTCCTCGACGCGCTCGGCTACCGGCCGACGGAAAGTACTGTTGCACCGGACCTTACTCACCACGTCGAGTTCGAGGACAGCGGCGGTACGTTCAAATGGCTGCTCGCGCTGGTGGCGTTGCTGACCCTGCTGGGTGTGGCCGGTTACCAGTTCGGTATCGTCGACGAGGTGCTGCGGAGCTTCGGCCTGCCATCGTCGACTACCCGGTCGGTCCCGCCACCTCGCGTGGAAGAGATCCGGCCATTAACGAATGACGCTGCAGGCGACAGAGCGGCCGGCGCCGCGGAGTCGCAGCCCGCAAGCGCGCGAGACGGTGCCGGGGAACGGACCCCGGAGACCGCGACCGCGCCGCCTGAAGTTGCAGCCAGCGAGCAGGCGGTCACGCAAACTGATGCCGATGAAGCGAGCACTGAAGAAACCATCGAGCTGATCGATCTTACGGAACTGGCCATGCCGGATGTCGAGATAGCCATCGATCCGGCCTCATTCGACGCCCAGTCGAGCTCGGTCACGCTGCGCGAAGACGGCCGGGTGGCGATAGTCGACATCGTCCGAACGGAACCGCTCGACCGACCGCTTACTTTGCGTCTCGAGGAAGTGGGGTTCAGCGGCAATCGTTCGCCCTGGCGATCGGGTCAGTTCGAGATCTCCAATGGCGGATACGTCGAATTTGCCCCCGATCAGGCGCGTGCGCGAATCACGCTTGCAATGGCATCGGACACGCGCCGGGAAGCAGACCAGCTGTCTACCCTGAGGGTACGTGAGGCGGAGTCCGCGTCAGTCGCACTGGCCACGATCGAACTGGTTCTCGAAGACGACGACCAGCGGCGCTTCGAGGCCGAACTTCCCGCAAATACCGTCGCGTTTGCCGTCAGCCAGACATCAGTACGCGAACGCGATCCTGCCGTGCAGGTCGACCTGGTCCGTTTCAATCCGGACGATACCCGCCTTGTCGTAACCACCGAGGTTCTCGACATTACCGCGACCGCCGGCGAGGACTTCTTCCCGCCAGGGAACGGGATAGTGGTTTTCGGACCGGGCCAGCGCTCGGCAAGGCTGCTGATTCCGCTCGTGCAGGACGTCGAGGCCGAGGGCGATGAGGCATTCGTCGTCGAGCTTACGACCGAGAACACGACACAGGCAGAGGGTGTCCATGACCGTGTCGCGGTGATGATTCGCGACGACGACTGAATCTGCTCCCCGCGGCGCTTCGCGCCTTGCCTATTCATTGCTAGACTGCGACACCGGCCCCTCCGGGGGATTCTGGATCTGCAGAGCGTAACCGTATGAGCGAGAAAGAACTGCGCCGCTATTCACGCGTCGTTGTCGAAGGCAATGAACAGGCACCCAGCCGGGCGATGCTGCGTGCCGTCGGATTCACCGAGGACGACTTCCAACGGCCTCAGATCGGCATTGCATCCACCTGGAGCATGGTGACGCCGTGCAACATGCATATTGACGGGCTCGCGCGGGAGGCAGCAGAGGCGGCCGACGCGGCGGGAGGCAAGGGGGTCCTGTTCAACACCATCACCGTCTCTGATGGCATCTCGATGGGCACGCCGGGCATGCGCTACTCGCTGGTGTCCCGCGAGATCATTGCGGATTCGATCGAAGCGGTCACGGCGGCCGAAGGCTTCGACGGCCTCGTGGCGATCGGCGGTTGCGACAAGAACATGCCCGCCTGCGTAATGGCGATGGCCAGACTCAATCGGCCCGCGGTATTCGTCTATGGCGGCACCATACGCCCGGGCGCACAGCGTCGGGACATCGTGTCGGTCTTCGAGGCGGTCGGCGCGCTGTCAGGCGGCAGGATCACCGATGCAGAGTTGCTCGAAGTCGAGCAGACGGCGATTCCGGGCCCCGGTGCGTGCGGCGGCATGTACACGGCGAATACGATGGCGTCAGCCATCGAGGCACTGGGGATGAGCCTCGCGAACAGTTCCGCACAGGAAGCGGTTTCCGACCAGAAGAAGGAGGACTGCAGGCGCGCCGCCGCGGCCGTCATGAATCTGCTCGAGAACGACATCAAGCCACTCGATATCATGACCCGCAAGGCTTTCGAGAATGCCATCACCGTCGTTATCGCGCTCGGTGGATCCACGAACGCCGTACTGCACCTGATCGCCATGGCGCGCGAGGCGGGCGTCGAACTCGGGCTCGATGACTTCACCAGCATCGGTGCGAAGGTGCCAGTGCTGGCAGACGTGAAGCCCAGCGGCCGCTACCTGATGGCCGAACTGATCGCGATAGGCGGCATCCAGCCGCTTATGAAGCGCTTGCTGGATCGCGGGCTTCTGCACGGGGACTGCATCACCGTCACTGGCAGGACCCTGGCCGAGAACCTGGCTGATGTCGACGACTACCCGCAAGGGCAGGACATCGTTCGCGACTTTGACAACCCGATCAAGCCGGACAGCCATCTCGCGATCCTGTACGGCAACGTGGCCCCGGACGGCGCAGTCGCGAAGATCAGCGGCAAGGAGGGCCTGAGATTCGAGGGCAGGGCCAGGGTATTCCACGCCGAAGAGGAGGCCCTGCAGGCCATACTGGACAACTCGATCCAGGGTGGGGACGTGGTGGTCATCCGCTATGAAGGTCCGAAAGGCGGGCCGGGAATGCGCGAAATGCTGTCGCCGACCTCGGCGATCATGGGCAAGGGTCTTGGCGCGGAGGTTGCGCTCATCACAGACGGCCGCTTTTCCGGCGGCAGCCACGGTTTCGTGGTGGGTCATATATCTCCGGAGGCGGCCCTGGGCGGGCCGCTCGCGCTACTGGAAGATGGCGACAGCATCGTGATCGACGCGCAAACGAAGCAGATAAATGTCGATATCGACGAAGCGGAAATGGCGCGCCGCCGGGAGCGGTGGCGGCGTCCTCCGTCCGCTATACGGCGTGGAGCCCTTGCAAAATATCGCGCGGAGGTCTCCTCGGCTTCACAGGGGGCCGTGACCATTCCGCCTGACTGGGACCAGTAGCGATGGTCTACTTGACGTTTGCCACAAGGTTCGCTGTACTTCGGCGATGGATTTTTCCGACGCCCGCGTAAAGTGCCGACGCGTTCCCTTTGCGAACGCGCAAGAACTCATAAAACAAATGGCGCGCCAGAGGTGCGCGGGCGCCAATGGCGGCAGTACCGGCTAGCGATAAAGTCCGGACGCTGTCAACGAGCCCGCGAGGATTTCCTGGCGGGTTTTTTTTGTCCCTGTGAAATGCAAGGTACGGCGATAGGATGATGAAAGAAGCAGGGTTCGAGGCGAGCGGGGCCCTGGGCGCTCCGCAGAATATCGCGGCTTCGAACTGGGTAGTGATGAAGTTCGGGGGCACCAGCGTCTCGTCGGGCGCATGCTGGGAGACGATTGCCGGGCTGGTGCGCAACCGCCTCGATGAAGGCCTGAGCCCGGTAGTGGTGCACTCGGCATTGCAGGGAGTCTCCAATGCGTTGGCTGCGCTGCTCGAATCCGCTGCGTCCGGGGACTCGACGGAAGGGCTTGCCGACATCCGCCAGCGGCACTACGACCTTGCGCAGGAACTCGGGCTCGACGGTCCCGGGTTGCTGGACGAATACCTCCACGAACTGGACCAGCTGATCGCGGGCATACGGCTCGTGCGGGAAGTGAGCGTGAGGGTGCGCGTGCGCATAATGGCGCTCGGCGAACTGATGTCGACACGGCTCGGAGCGGCCTACCTGAACAGTGTCGGTGTAGCGACCGAATGGATGGACGCGCGCGATATGCTCTTGAGCACGAGCCGCGCCAACCGGGGCCGAAGCCGCAGTTACCTGTCAGCCACCTGCGACCACGCAGCGGACGCTGCGCTTCAGCAGCGCATGGCCTCCGTAGGGAAGCTTATCCTCACACAGGGTTTTATTGCCCGTAATGCGCAGGGCGAGACAGTACTCCTCGGGCGAGGCGGCTCCGATACCTCCGCGGCTTACATGGCCGCGAAGCTGCAGGCGCGTCGGCTGGAAATCTGGAGCGACGTTCCCGGCATGTTCACTGCGAATCCGCGTGTAGTACCGTCGGCGAGGCTGCTGGTGGCCCTGCATTACGATGAAGCCCAGGAGCTGGCATCCGCGGGAAGCACGGTGCTGCATCCGCGCTGCCTGTCGCCGCTGCGCTCGTCCGGTATCCCGTTGTTCATTCGCTGCACGACCCATCCCGAGCTGGACGGAACGGTCATATCTTCGGTCACCGAAGAAGTCGAGCCGCAGGTCAAGGGCATTTGCATGCGCGACGGGCTTACGCTCGTGTCCATGGACAGCGTCGGTATGTGGCACGAGGTGGGGTTCCTGGCGCGCGCATTCACGGTATTCAGTGACAACGGCGTATCGGTCGACCTGGTATCGACATCCGAGACCAACGTAACGGTCTCCATCGATACGCCGGACGGGGAGCCAGGCGAAGATATCCTGCAGGGACTGGTTGCCGACCTGGAGCCACTCTGTAACGTACGCCTGATTACCCGTTGCTCGGCCGTCAGCCTGGTCGGTCGCAAGATCCGCACCTTCCTGTCACGGCTTGCCCCGGCGCTGGAAGTCTTCGAGGAAGAACGCATCCACCTGATGTCGCAGGCGGCAAACGACCTGAACCTGAGTTTCGTTATCGACCAGCAGCAGGGTGCCAAGCTCGTCCGCAAGCTGCATTCGTCGATAATTCGCAAGACCGGCGGCAGCCCTGCTTTCGGTGCCAGCTGGGAGCAGCTGTTCCATGCCGACACCGCCGAAGTGCATGCACCCGATGCCTGGTGGGTGACCAAGCGCGAACAACTGCTCGACATCGCCGCCGAAAAGCTCAACGCATACGTTTACGATACCGATAGCGTGCGCAGTGCGGCACAGGTAATGCGCGGACTCGAGAATGTCGACCGCGTTCTGTACGCGGTAAAGGCCAACTTCAATCCCGACCTGATCCGCCTGATCGATGCCGAGGGCTGCGATTTCGAGTGCGTTTCGCCCGGCGAAGTCGACTGGCTGCAGGAAGTCATTCCCGATCTCGATCTCGACCGCATCCTGTTTACGCCCAACTTCGCGCCGCGCGACGAATATGCATGGGCGCTCGACAAAGGCCTGCTGGTGACGCTCGACAATCTGTATCCATTACAGGCCTGGCCGGAGCTGTTCAGCGGGCAGCGGATCGTTGTTCGCATGGATCCGGGCCAGGGAAGAGGGCATCACGAGCACGTAAAAACGGCCGGCGTTCATTCGAAATTCGGCGTTCCCCTGTTCGAAATCGATGAGTTGCAGCGCCTCACGGAGGAGGTTGGCGCGGACGTCGTCGGCATCCATGCACACAGCGGCAGCGGCGTACAGGATCCCGATGCCTGGCGGACCGTCGCCGTGCAGCTCGTGGGCATCGCGCAACGATTCCCGAACGTCACGGCCATCGACCTCGGTGGCGGTTTCGGCGTGGCAGAAAAGCCCGGCGACCGGCCGTTCGACCTGCAGCGACTCGATGGCCTGCTCGGCGAGGTACGGGAGAGTTACCCGCAATACGCCATCTGGCTCGAACCGGGCCGCTATCTTGTGGCTCGCGCAGGCGTGCTGCTGACACACGTAACGCAAGTGAAGGGCAAGGGCGACATGCGGTATATCGGCGTCGGCACCGGCATGAACTCGCTGATCCGCCCGGCGCTCTACGGCGCCTACCACGAAATCGTCAACCTGACGCGAGCCGGCGAAGCTCCCAGCGAAACGGCGACTATCGTGGGCCCGATCTGCGAAACCGGCGATCGCCTGGGCACCGATCGCCTGCTGCCGCCGTCGCGCGAGGGCGACGTCATATTGATCGCCAACGCCGGCGCGTATGGCTACGTGATGAGCTCGCAGTACAACCGCCGCGAAGTCGCACCGGAGGTCGTAATCTGAACCGAGGAGGCCGGCAATGAAAGTCTACTGGGCACCGCAGACGCGTTCGACCAGGGCTCTCTGGATGCTCGAGGAAACCGGCGTGCCGTACGAGCGCGAGCTGGTCGATATTCAGAACCCGGCGCGCAGCGATGCGCCGGAGTTCCTCGACGCGAGCCCGATGGGCAAGGTTCCGGCGCTCGTGGATGGAGACGTCAGGATGTCGGAGTCGGCCGCCATTTGCCTGTACCTCGCCGACCGTTACGCGATGGGCAGGCTGGCACCGGCGCCGGACGATCCGGCGCGAGGCAGGTTTCTCTACTGGCTCATGTATACGCCGGCGATCGTCGAACCGTCGATGTCCGAAAAGTTCCACGGCGTCGAGACGAATCGCTATCGCTCGGGTTGGGGCGATTTCGACCTGATGATCGAGACCCTCGAGCACGGCCTCGAAGACAGGAAGTGGATCGTCGGGGACAGCTTCACGGCCGCCGACGTCATGCTCGGATCCAGCGTGGTGTTCATGCGCATGTTCGACATGCTGCCGGCATCGGAGGCGCTGTCGGGATACGCGGATCGTTGCCTGGCCCGTCCGGCCTATCAGAAAGCCCTCGAATTGAACGAATCGGCCTGAGGCGCGATCCCCGACCGGGTCACGGCGAGTGGCGCTCCTGCAGGCGCGCGACAACCGTCCGGAGGTCGAGATCCTGCGTCTGCAGTAACACCAGCACGTGATAGAGGAGGTCGGCCGTCTCGTCGATGACTTCCTCCGTATTACCGGCGACCGCGGCAATCGCCAGCTCCACGGCCTCTTCGCCGACCTTCTGCGAGATGCGTTGCGTGCCACTTGCGGCGAGGCTCGCCGTGTAGCTGCTGTCGTCAGGATTCTCGAGCCTGTCCCGGATTACGGCTTCCAGGGTCGCGAGGAATGCCAGGTCATCGTTACTCACGTCGTTCTCCCGCAGGTCTTACTTCGACCCCCTCTGAGCCGAGATACGTCTTCAGGTCGCGGATGTCTATTTCAGCACTGTGAAACACGCTGGCGGCAAGCGCTCCGTCGACGTTAGCGATGCGAAAGACATCGCGAAAATGTTCGATTGCGCCGGCACCGCCGGAGGCAATCAACGGCACGCTGCAGACGTCCCGCACCGTGCGCAGCTGTTCGCAATCGTAGCCCTTTCTCACGCCATCCTGGTTCATGCAGTTGAGCACGACTTCACCGGCACCGCGTTCGAGTGCCTCCGCAATCCAGTCCGTGGTCCGTCGCGCGGCAGCCGTCGTCTTGTCGGGATCACCGGTGTACTGGTAGACGTGGTAGTCACCGTCCCGCTCGCGACTATCGACGCCAAGCACCACGCACTGGGTGCCGAAGCGCCTCGCGAGGCGCGTAATCAGCCCGGGATCTTCAAGGGCGGGGGTATTGATGGAGATCTTGTCGGCGCCTTTATTGAGTACTTCCTCGGCGTCTTCGATGCTGCGGATTCCTCCCGCGACGCAAAACGGGATATCGATTACCGCTGCAACCCGGCTGACCCATGCGCGGTCGACCGAGCGGCCGTCCGGGCTGGCCGTGATGTCGTAGAACACGAGTTCGTCCGCCCCCTCGTCGGCATATCGCTGAGCCAGCTCGACGATCTCGCCAACGACGCGATGGTTACGGAACTGAACGCCCTTGACGACCACGCCGTCACGTACGTCCAGGCAGGGGATTATGCGTTTTGCAGGAATGACTCCACCTCCGCGGCAGTGATCTTGCCATCGAGCATGGCCTTGCCGGTGATCGCCGCAGGCACGCCGATTTCGGCCAGCCTGATGATGTCGCGGATATCACGGACGCCACCGGAGGCCTGCAGGCGAATACCCGGGTAGCGGCGCAGGATCTCTGCATACAGGTCGATGTTCGGCCCCGACATGGCACCGTCCCGGCTGATATCGGTGCAGAGCAGGTGCGCGGCGCCGAGTGAAGAATAGCGGTCCAGCAGTTCCCACAGGCTCACGCCGGTGGACTTCGTCCAGCCATGCGTTGCCAGCATCGGTCCTTCTTCGTCGATGGTAACGTCCAGCGCCAGCACCACGCGGTCGGCACCGAATTCATGCATCCAGCCGGCAACGCGCTCGGGCTCAGCCACGGCGACGCTGCCGACGACGCAACGCGCTACACCGTTCTCCAGCCAGTAGCGAACGCGTTCGTCCTCGCGGATGCCGCCACCGAGCTGCACCTGCAACGGCGTATCGGCGCAGATCTCCCGGACGACACGCGCATTCATCTGCGATCCGGTCCTGGCACCGTCGAGATCCACTATGTGCAGATCGTCGACACAGAGTGCCGCGTAAGCACGGGCAATCTCCAGCGGCTGGTCACTGTAGAGCGTGACCTTTTCGAAGTCGCCCTTGTACAGGCGAACGCAATTGCCGTCATGCAGATCGATGGCGGGAATGATCTTCACGGCGTCAACTCCAGGAAATTCCGCAGCAGCAGGGCGCCATCCGCCGAGGAGCGTTCGGGGTGGAACTGCGCGGCAACGAAGTTCTCGCGCCCGATGACGGCGGAAAACTCGTCCGTGTGGCGGGCCGTAGCCAGCGTGTACTCCGACACGGGCAGCGCATAGCTGTGCACGAAATAGAAGTAGCTGCCGTCAGCAATGCCATCGAGAAGCGGGCTGTCCGTCTTCCGGGTGACGGGACACCAGCCCATGTTCGGCACCGGGAAACTCTCTGCCACCTGCAGGTGGCGAGCAACCCCCGGGATGATACCCAGACAATCAACGTCTTCCTCTTCCGAGGCATCCGCGAGTAACTGCATGCCGAGGCATATCCCGAGGACCGGCTGCCTCAGATTTCGGATCACGTCCACGAGACGACTGTCCCGTAACCGCTGCATGGCATCGGCGGCAGCGCCCACGCCGGGAAGAATCACCTTGTCGGCGCCCCGGATCACATCGGGATCGGTGGTCAGGCTGGCCCCGCGTCCGAGGCGGTCGAGTGCGAACTGCAGGGAAGCGATATTGGCACCGCCGCTGTCGATGATGGCAATGGACCCGGCCATGTCAGCTCAGCGTACCCTTGGTTGTCGGCAACTCGGCACCTTCCTGCCGAATAGCCTGCCGCAGGCTTCGGCCGACCCCCTTGAAACAGGCTTCGACCATGTGGTGCGTGTTGTCGCCCTTGACGGAAACGTGCAGCGCCGCCCCCAGGGACTCGGCCAGCGAACGGAAAAAGTGTGACACCATTTCGGTCGACATCTCCCCGACGGCATCACGGGGAAATGGTGCATCGAATACGAAGGCAGCGCGGCCGGACAGGTCCAGTGCGACGTTCGCGACGCTTTCGTCCATCGGCAGCAGAAAACCGTACCTCGCAATACCGCGCTTGTCGCCGAGCGCTTCTCGCAATGCCCCGCCCAGCACGATGGCAACGTCCTCGACGGTGTGATGCTCGTCGACGTGCAGGTCGCCATCGCAACTCAGCTCCAGGCTGAAGCCACCGTGCTTCGCGACCTGTTCCAGCATGTGATCGAAGAAACCTATACCGGTGCTCACCTCGATTCGCCCCCCGGCATCGAGGTTGACGCGTGCACGAATCGTCGTTTCCCGCGTCTTCCTTTCGACCGCGGCGGTGCGCTCGCCCGTACACAGTGCCGCTACGATTCCCGCCCAGCTGTTTTCGTACGATGCATCCGGGTCGACCAGGAAGCCGCGCAGACCGAGTCTCTCGGCCAGCTCGAGATCGGTCGCACGGTCGCCGATCACGGCAGACTTCGCGAGATCAAGGTTGTTCCGGGCAAGGAAGCGCGTCAGCAGGCCCGTGCGCGGTTTGCGGCAGTCGCAGCCGTCGCGCTCGAAGTGCGGGCAGATGAAAGTCTCATCGAAAGTAATTCCCTGCGATTGGAACAAGGCGACCACGTGGTCGTGGCAGGCTTCGAAATGCTCGACCGGGAAAGAGTCCGTGCCGAGGCCGTCCTGGTTGCTCACCATCACGAATCTGTATCCGTGGTCGGCCAGTTCGAGCAGCGCCGGGATGACCCCGCGAACCAGGCGCACCTTCTCCAGGGCGTCGACCTGGTTGTCGTGCGGTTCCTCGATGAGCGTCCCGTCACGATCGATAAACAACACTTTGCTCGTCATGATTCGTCTTTGTCCATATCCGCAAATAGCGTGAGCAGGCGTTCGTTTTCCGCCTTGCTGCCAACCGTCAGCCGGATGCAGTTCGGCAGGCTGGCGCCGAAATCGCGCAGCAGGATGCCGTTCTCCCGGGCCCGCCGAACCACAACGTCACCGTTGTCTGCGCGAAACAGGAAGAAATTCGCTGCACTGGGCCAGACCGTGTCCACGAAGCGGAATGACGCCACGGCGGCCATCAGTCGTTCACGTTCTGCCACGATTTCGGCGATGCGAGCCTGCGCCTCGTCGATTGCCGAGCTACTGAGGGCGTCTTCTACGCATTCGACGACAGGTGTGGACATCGCGTACGGCGCCTGGATTGCATTCAGAATACCGATCACTTCTGCGGGCCCCATGACGGTGCCACAGCGGGCACCGGCAAATGCAAGCGCTTTCGACAGCGTTCGCAGCACCACCAGGTTCGGATGCCGTTCGAGCAGGTCGACTGCAGAAGGCTCACCGGAGAACTCTATGTAGGCTTCATCGACAACGATCGCGGACCGGTCGCCACGCCGCTCCAGGAGGTCGAGCAACGCCGGGCGTGGTACGAGCGTGCCGGTCGGGTTATTGGGCGAACAGATGAATATAAGCCGCGTCTGTTCGTCACAGGCCTCGAGGATCGCGTCCACATCGATCTCGAAGTTTCTTTCCGGCGAGGTCTCCACGCTCCGCTGCGCTGCACCTTGCACGGTTGCGTAATGTCCGTACATGGAAAACGTTGGCGACGTTGTCACTATGTTGTCTCTGCCAGCCCGGCAGAAGGCGCGAATCAGAAGGTCGATCGCCTCGCTGGTGCCGCGCGTAACGAGCAGACGCGCCGGATCGCAGGCGAAATATTTCCCGAGCGTAGTTGCCAGGGACCGCGGACGAATCTCGGGGTAACGATTCAGCGGCCGGCGAAATCGGTCAGCGCGACTGCACCAGGGGGCCTCGTTGGCGTTGAGCCTGATCGTGTCGTCGACCTGCTGCGCCGCTTCGTACGGACGCAGCACCCGGAGTTCCGGCCTTGCCAGCTCGGCGATGCTCATGAGCCTGCTCGCAATCGCCGTGTCACGGCCGACGCGTGGGCGTCGAGGCCCTCCAAACCGGCCAGCGTGACTACGGCGTCGGACAGGCTGGCAAGACCGTCCCGCGTCAGCTCCTGCACCGTCATGCCGCGCATGAACTGGTCCAGGCTCAGGCCGCTATAGCTGCGTGCATAGCCGTACGTCGGCAGCACGTGGTTCGTACCGCTGCAGTAATCGCCGACGGATTCGGGCGTCCATTGTCCGACGAATACCGAGCCTGCGTTGCTGATCGCCGGTAACAAATCGCGGGCGCCCCTGCATTGCAGAATGAGGTGCTCGGGGGCATAGCGGTTGCTCACGGCAACCGCCGTGTCGAGGTCGTCGACGATAACTACGCGCGCATGCTCGAGCGAGCCCCGCGCAATCTCCGCGCGCGACAGCGACTGCAGCTGTTGCCCGACCTGTTCCTCGACGGCGTCAGCGAACGCAGCGCTGGTCGTCACGAGCACGACCTGCGAATCGACGCCGTGCTCCGCCTGCGACAGCAGGTCCGAAGCCACGAATTCCGCCGAGGCCGAGTCGTCCGCTATTACCAGGACTTCGGACGGCCCGGCCGGCATGTCGATGGCGGCGCCATCCGGGTCCGAAGATACGACAGACTTTGCACAGGTGACCCAGGCATTCCCCGGCCCGAATATCTTGCCAACTCTGGGCACGCTGGCGGTCCCGTACGCCATTGCCGCGATTGCCTGTGCCCCGCCGACCTTGAAGATATCGGTCACGCCCGCACGGGATGCTGCAACCACGACGGCGGGATCGGCCAGCCCGTCCGGGCGTGGCGGGGTGCAGACAATACGCGTGGCGCATCCCGCTATCACGGCGGGAACCGAGAGCATCACGGCAGCCGAGGGCAGGGGGGCCGTCCCAGCCGGCACGTACAGGCCGACAGCATCGATAGCCCGGCTGACCCGCTCGCAGCGTACACCCGGCATGGTTTCGACCATTACATCGGACGGCCGCTGCGCCTCGTGGAAGCGCCGCACATTCGCGATCGCAATGTCTATGGCATCGATCGCCTGCTGCGAGAGCGACGCGCTCGCCGCTTCCATCTCCTCGCGGGAAACCCGCGGATCGGCCAGTTCGACCCCGTCGAGCCGGGCGGTGAGGGCACGCAGGGCCTCATCCCCACCGTTCTTGACGTCCGCAACGATTTCGAGCACCGCCTCACGAATCGCGGCATCGTCGTCAACCGCCGGCCGGCGCAGAAACAGGCTCTGCGCGGCGTCGTCGAGGGTGTTCCAGTTAGCACGTTGAACAGGCATCGGTCAGACCAGCATCTTTTCCACCGGCAGCACGAGCAAAGAGCTTGCCCCCGCCGCCTTCAGATTCTCCAGGGTCTCCCAGAAGACGTTTTCCCGGCATACGGCGTGCACCGCAACCCTGTCGTTCGTGCCTTCGAGCGGGATGACGGTCGGGGCTTCGCTGCCGGGTAACAGTCGCCGTATTTCACCGAGCGCCGCGCGCGGTGCGTGCAGCATGATGTACTTGCTCTCGTGAACCTGCAGGACGCCGTCGAGGCGCTGCAGGATCCGGCCCACCAGTTCCTGCTTGTCCTCCGGCAGGGGCGCGCGGGTCTGGATGATCACGGCTTCGCTTTCGAGCAGCACCTCCACCTCGCTGAGGCCGTTGGCTGCCAGTGTGCTGCCCGTGGATACCAGGTCGCAGATGAAGTCCGCCTTGCCGAGCTTCGGCGCGATTTCGACCGCGCCGGAGAAGTATTCGATGCTGGCGTTGATCCTGTTACGTTCTAGAAAATCTCTTAATAAGGACACGTAACTGGTTGCAATAACACGATTTTGAAGAGACTCAAGTCCCGAGTAAGGGGTATCCTCCGGTGCGGCGATCGACAGCCGGCAGTGGCCGAAATCGAGGTCGAAAACGCGGTCGAAAAGGGTCTCGCGGCCCTCGAATTCGCGGCCCAGGCGTTTTTCCTCGACCACGTTGAGCCCCACGATGCCGAGGTCGCAGATGTCGTCGGCGACGAGCCCGGGAATGTCATCGTCCCGCACGAGCAGCAGGTCGATCGGCATGTTCTCACCGAAACAGAACAGCTGGTCCTTGCTTTGCGTGAACTTGAGGCCGCATCGCTCGAGCAGGTGCAGCGAGTGTTCGGTCAGGCGCCCCGTCTTTTGCACCGCAATCTTGATGCGCTGCTTGCTGGTATCCATGGGATTTTTCCTCAGTGCGAATGGTCGCCGGTGCCGGTCCGATCGAGAGCTGCCTGGTAGCCACCGAAACCATCGGTCAGGAAGCGCGCCACGCGGCCAATCGTCGTGACGCTGACCCCGGTCATATCGTGAATCCGGCGGTAGGGCAGGCCCTGCTGCAATAACTCGACGACGTGCCAGCGATCCACCAGCGCCTGTAGTTCTGCCGGGGTGCAGAGATCCCGCAGAAAGTTGCCGCATTCCTCGGTGTTTTGCAGGCTCACGAACGCGCGAAACAGGGCCTCTTCGTCGCGGGCCTGTTGGTCATCGCTGTCCTGGCGGTTGGGTTTCATAACTGTACTAATGTATTAACGCGTTAATACGCTATTACAATTCGATGATCCTGGCAAGCGGTTTTTACGTTTGGATAGCGAGGCGCCCGTAAGTTGCTGTTGAAACAAATAAAACTTGAAACAAAGTTGTGCCCGATCGCTTGACGAACCTGCGCCGCGAACCCTACACTCGCCTCTGACTCATCGAGACCGGCTGAGGGAAAGGCCCTTTGAAGCCGGGGCAACCTTCAGGACCAACCATCCTGAAAAGGTGCCAACTCCTGCGGAGGCAAGACCTCCGAGAGATGAGTGTCGGTGCAGCACGCTGGCGCGCAATGACAGCTGAAGGGCACGACACACCTCCCTTGCGGGCTTCGCAGGGTTCCGATGAGAAGTTTTGACATTGGAACGTTCAGCGGAGACCGAAAATGACTTCACAAGCATCCAGGGCAACGCGCGCAGTGCGCACGGCCATAGAGTCGGACACCCAGCACGGCGCGGTCGTGCCGCCGTTACACCTGTCGTCGAACTATGCGTTCGCCGCTTTCGGCGAAAAGCGGCAGTACGATTACACCCGCTCCGGTAATCCCACCCGGGACGCGCTCGGCGAAGCGCTCACGACGCTCGAAGGCGGCGCAGGAGCGGTAGTAACAGCCTCGGGTATGGCCGCGCTGAACGTGCTGGTGCAGCTGCTCGAACCGGGTGACCTGCTCGTCGTTCCGCATGACTGCTACGGCGGCACCTACCGCCTGTACGAAGCACTGGGGCGCAAGGGCCATTTCGAGGTGCTCTTCATCGACCAGACGGATGACCAGGCGCTCATCGACGCGTGCGCGCGCAGGCCGAGGCTGATACTGACGGAGACGCCGTCGAACCCGCTGCTGAGAATCGTCGACATCACGAGGGTTGCGGCGCTTGCGAGGGACTGCGGGGCCCTCTACGCCGTAGACAATACGTTTCTTTCGCCGGCGCTGCAGCAGCCGCTCTCCCTCGGTGCGGATGTCGTGATCCATTCGACCACGAAGTACATCAACGGTCACAGTGACGTTGTCGGCGGGGCTCTCGTCGCCGCGACGCAGGAACTCGCCGAGGAACTGAACTGGTGGGCCAACTGTATAGGCGCGACCGGGGCACCGTTCGACAGCTTCCTGACCCTGCGCGGCCTGCGCACCCTGCAGGTACGGATGCGCCAGCACGAGGAGACGGCGAGCCTGCTCGCGCGCGTGCTGGACGAACAGGAGACGGTCCGGTGCGTGTATTACCCGGGACTCGAAACACATCCCGGGCATGACATTGCGACGCAACAGCAAAGCGGCTTTGGCGGGATGATCAGCTTCGAGATCGATGGCGGCGAGGAGGCGGTTCGCGCGTTCGTCGACCATCTGCAGTTTTTCTCCCTGGCGGAATCGCTCGGCGGTGTCGAGAGCCTCGTCTGCCACCCACCGTCGATGACCCATGCACCGGTCAGCAGCAAGGCGCTGCAGGAGGCCGGCATCAGCCAGAGCCTCATTCGCCTCTCGGTCGGGCTGGAAGCAGGGGAGGACCTCGTCGACGATGTACTGAGGGCGCTGGATGCGGCAAAGGCCGCAGCGGCGCCGGAACCGGTCGCGGTTTTCGGTTAACTTACGGTCTTTGGCCGGAGCCCTCACATGACGTCGACCCGCGCGCAATGCCTGTCGTTGTCCGTCCTCCTTGCATGCCTGCTCGTGGCTGCTGCTGCGATCGCAGACGGGACGAGGGGCCGGGACCTCGGTATTCCTTTCGCCGGCCAGCCCGGTGCCCTGAATGCGATAACCGACGTTGCCGGTATAGAGGTAGGCCAGGTGACCCTCATCGAAGGTGACGGGAAACTGCTTGCCGGCAAGGGACCGGTGCGAACCGGCGTCACGGTCGTTCATCCCCGGGGAAAAGCATCCACCGAAGGGGTATTCGGCGGCTGGTTCACGCTCAATGCCTCGGGAGAAATGACGGGGACCACCTGGCTCGAGGAACGCGGCCTGATCGAAGGCCCTATTGCAATAACGAATACCCACAGCGTCGGCGTGGTCCGTGATGCGGCGGTCGACTGGATGGTTCGAAAGGGCTGGTCCGCGGACTGGCATGCCCCCGTCGTTGCCGAGACCTATGACGGCGGGCTGAACGACATCAACGGTTTTCACGTCACGCAGGACCATGCCCTCGACGCCATGCGCAAGGCCGAACCCGGACCGGTCGAGGAGGGGGCCGTCGGTGGCGGGACGGGGATGGTCTGTAACGGTTTCAAGGGGGGGATCGGCACGGCTTCGCGGCTCTTCGAAGCAGGAGACCGGCAATACACACTCGGCGTGCTCGTGCAGTGCAATTACAACTGGGACGGAGACGACCTGAGGCTCGGTGGGCAGCGTGTGGACCACCTGTTGCCGGTCGGCGAGCATTGTTTTACCGATCGCGCGATACCACGCCACAACGACTGGTACCCGTACTGTGACGATCCGGACGAGGTGACGGAGCCCAGTGCATCGCGCGATGGCTCCATCATCGTGGTAATTGCGACCGACGCGCCGCTGCTGCCTCACCAGCTGGCACGCGTCGCGAAGCGCCCGTCACTCGCGCTCGGCCGCCTCGGCGCCGTCAGCACCGCAGGGTCGGGTGACATCTTCGTCGCGTTCTCGACGGCCAACGAAGGCCGTATCGATGAAGCGGATTTTGCGGATGTATCGGTGTTTCCGAATTACGCGTTGACCAGCGTATTCACGGCGACCGTCCAGGCCACTGAAGAAGCGATCGTCAACGCAATGGCCGCAGCGGGGACGATGGTCGGGGCATCCGGGTTCCGCGTTGCGGAATTGCCCGAGGAGCGGGTGCGTAAACTGTTCTCGCCAGTCGAGGACTGACAGGAATCGACAAAGCGCCGCTCAGCCCAGCCTGGCGATGACGGCATTCGTCATTTCGGAAGTCGTGAGCTTCTGCTCGTTTGCAGTCGCGATGTCCGCGGTGCGACCGCCTTCGGCGATGACGCTCGCGATCGCAGCCTCGACCGCATCAGCTTCCTCCGCGAGCCCGAGGCTGTGGCGCAACAGCATCGCTACGCTGGCGATGGTTCCGCAGGGATTGGCGATGCCCTGGCCCGCAATATCCGGCGCGGAGCCATGGATGGGTTCGTAAAGGCCGCGCATGGTTTCGCCGAGGGACGCGGAAGGCAGCATGCCCAGCGAGCCCGCCAGCATCGATGCCTCGTCGGTGAGGATGTCGCCGAACATGTTTTCCGTGACCATTACGTCGAAGTCGGCGGGCCGGCTCAGCAGGTGCATGGCGGCGGCATCGACCAGCAGGGTCTCGAGCTCTATGCCGGGAAATTCCGTTGCCATGAGCCGGTCGGTGACGTCGCGCCAGAGCCGTGACGTCTCGAGCACGTTGGCCTTGTCCACGGAGCAGAGCTTGCCGCGCCGGGTAGCTGCGAGCTCCGCTGCAACGCGCACGATGCGCTCGATCTCGTGACGGTGGTACTTGCATAGATCGCTTGCAGAGAACTCGTCGCGGGTCTTCTCGCCGAAATAGATGCCGCCCGTCAGCTCCCGAACGACAATGATGTCCACGCCTTCGAGTATCTCGGCCCGCAGCGGCGACGCGCCGGCCAGTTCGGGGTAGATCCTCACCGGTCGGAGGTTCGCAAAGACGCCGAGTACCGAGCGGAGTCCGAGCAACCCCTGCTCGGGCCTTACGGACGCGTTCGGATCCGACCATTTCGGTCCGCCCACCGCACCGAGCAGCACCGCGTGGCTCGCCGTGCAGCTGTCAATCGTGCCCTCCGGCAGCGGTTCGCCGACGGCGTCGATTGCGGCTCCGCCGATCAGCTGTTCGCTGAACTCGAAGTGATGCCCGTAGCACTGCGCAATCCGCTCCAGCACCGCGCGGCCAGCTGCGGCCACCTCCGGACCGATCCCGTCGCCCGGCAGCACCGTGATCATGGCTTCCACGATCGATTCTCCTCGAATGCCGTGATCGCCTCAGACTGCTGCTGCAGGTAACCGAGCTGGTCGATACCCTGCGTCAGGCAGTACCGTGCGAATGCGTCGATGGGGTACTCGATGACCCGGCCGTCCGGCAGTGCAAGTCGCGATTCCCGGACGTCGATATGCAGTTCGATGCCAGGGTTGGCGATCAGCCAATCATGAGTATCAACATCAACAATAATAGGTAATAACCCGTTTTTTAAAGAATTACTTCGAAATATATCGGCGAATTCCGTCGAGATTACGGCTCGGAAGCCGTAGTCGAGCAGCGCCCAGGGTGCGTGTTCGCGGGACGAGCCGCAGCCGAAATTGTTGCCGGCGACCAGGATCTCGCAGTCCCGCGTCGCAGGGTCGTTGAGCGGGAAACCGGCACGCTGCGCGCCGTCCTGGTCGTAGCGGAGGTCGTGGAACAGTGCGTCACCGAGGCCTTCCCGGGTCGTCGTCGTGAGAAAGCGCGCCGGTATGATCTGGTCCGTGTCGATGTCCCGGGTCGCCAGAACGACGGTTCGTGAGTGCAGGGTAGTCAGAGCGTCCATTGTCGGCCTGTCAATTCAGGGTGCGGGGGTCTGCAACGCGCCCCATCACCGCCGAGGCGGCAGCCGTTGCCGGACTTGCAAGCACTGTTCGGGCGCCGATGCCCTGGCGTCCCTCGAAATTTCGATTGCTGGTGCTGACGCTGAGCTGACCCGAGGCAACGGTATCGCCGTTCATGCCCAGGCACATCGAGCAACCGGATTCACGCCACTCCGCTCCTGCCTCTGCAAACACCCGGTGCAGCCCCAGTTCCTCCGCACGTTTCTTGATCTGCTGTGAACCGGGAACCACGAGCATGCGTACGCCGTCCGCCACCTTGCGCCCCTCGAGGATCCTGGCCGCGTCCTGCAGATCCGACAAGCGCCCGTTGGTGCAGCTGCCGATGAACACGACATCGACGGGATTCTCCGACATCGGCTTGCCCGGCGTGACCTTCATGTACTCGAGTGCCTTGCGGAAACTGGCATCGTCTGCGTCTGGGACCGGATCGTTGACTCCGACGACCATCCCCGGATTCGTCCCGAACGTGACCATGGGTTGCAGTTTCGCCGCATCGATTGACACGGATCTGTCGAAATCCGCGTCCTCGTCGCTGCAAAGGCCCTTCCAGCGTTTGACCGCTGCATCCCAGTCGTCACCCTGCGGAACCCGCGGCCGACCCGCGAGGTATTCAATCGTCGTGTCGTCCGGGCCGATGAGCCCGGCTCGCGCACCCGCCTCGATCGACATGTTGCAGATGGTCATGCGCGACTCCATGTCGAGCGACCTGATTGCTTCGCCCCGGTACTCGATGACGTGCCCGGTTCCGCCGTCGACGCCGATCTCGCCGATGATGGCAAGGATCACGTCCTTGGCAGAGACACCCTCCGGCAACTGCCCGGTCAGGTTGACCGCGAGCGACCGCGGCTTGCGTTGCAGCAGGCACTGCGTGGCGAGCACGTGGCCGACTTCGGTGGTGCCGATGCCGAAGGCGAGGGCACCGAAAGCCCCGTGGGTGCTCGTGTGGCTGTCTCCGCAGACGATCGTCTTGCCCGGCTGGCTGGCGCCGAGTTCCGGTCCGATGACATGCACGATACCGCGTTGTTCGCTGCCGAAACCGTAGAGGTCAATGCCGAAGTCGCGGCAGTTCTGTTCCATCTGCCGGATCTGGTTGGCGGCACCTTCGCCTACCACGGCGAGGTCACGAAAACTGCTCACCGGTGTGGTTGGTGTTGAGTGATCCATCGTCGCGAGTGTCAGGTCCGGCCGCCGCACCGGCAGGTCCCGTTCCCGAAGGAGCGCAAATGCCTGCGGCGTCGTGACTTCATGAATAAGGTGCAGGTCGATATACAGCACCGCCGGAGTCGCCGCCGTTTCCGGCACGACGACGTGTTCCGCCCACACTTTCTCGAACAGCGTCTTCGCCTCCGACACGGAGTTTCGCCCCCCGGAGTCAGACGGTGGCATGGGAGGCATCGCCCGGCCCCGAACGCGGTGCCGCATCACATTGCTGCCTGCGCAGTACGCGGTTGATGACCTCGAGATAGGCGCGCGCCCCCGCTTCGACGATATCCACGCTCGTGCCGTGGCCACGATAACTGGCGCCATCGTGTTCGACCGTGACCGTCACTTCGCCCTGTGCATCTTCCCCGACCGAGGTGCTGTGCACCTCGAAGTTTTTCAACACGAGGTCGACGCCGGTCGCTTCCTCCAGCGCGAGGAAGGAGGCCGCAATAGGACCGTCGCCCTGGGCCGTCTTACGGCTCTCGTCGCCGCTCTCGCCACGCAACGCAACCTCGGCGACGGCGTCTTCCCCCGTCCGCGTACTCACCTGCAGGGACGACAGCGCCCATGGTCCGGGTGACATACTGTCCGCGTTCATGACGATGGCCTCGATGTCGCTGTCATAGACATCCTTTTTGCGATCGGCGAGCTTCTTGAACTCCTGGAACGCACGGTTGGTCTCGAACTCGTCCAGTTCGAAGCCCAGTTCGCGAACCCGGTCGCGAAACGCGTGCCGGCCGCTGTGCTTGCCGAGGACGAGGTTGGAGCGGCTTATGCCGACGTCGCCTGGCCGCATGATTTCGTAGGTGGACGCATGCTGCAGCATGCCGTGCTGGTGGATCCCGGCTTCATGGGCAAACGCGTTCTCACCGACAATCGCCTTGTTGCGTGGCACGTGCATGCCGGTGATGCTGGAGACGAGCCTCGACGTCGGGTAGAGCCGCGTCGTGTCGATCGCCGTCTCCAGATCGAAGAATTCCGCGCGCGTCTTCAGCGCCATGACCGCCTCCTCGAGGCTGCAATTGCCCGCGCGCTCGCCGATGCCGTTGATCGTGCATTCGATCTGCCGCGCCCCGGCGCTGACCGCAGCAAGACTGTTGGCGACCGCCATGCCGAGATCGTTGTGGCAGTGTACCGACAGCGTAATGTCGTCGATGCCGGCGACGTGTTGTTTCAGATAACGGAACAGGCGGTCGAATTCGGCAGGTACCGTGTACCCGACCGTGTCAGGAATATTGACCGTTGTCGCACCGGCCTCGATTGCCGCCGAGACGACCTCCGCCAGGTAGGAAAGCTCGGTCCTTGAAGCATCTTCCGGGGAGAACTCCACGTCGTCGCAAAGCTCACGGGCCATGCTGATGGCGCCGACGGCGCTCTTGATGATCTCTTCCTTTGCCATCTTGAGCTTGTGTTCACGATGAATCGCGCTCGTCGCAACGAAGACATGGATTCGGTGCCGCTCCGATCCCTTCACCGCCGCGTGGACCTTTTCTATGTCGCCGGGGTTACAGCGGGCGAGGCCACAAATGACCGGGCCGAAATTCTCGTCGGCAATCGCCTTTACGGACTCGAAATCGCCCGGCGAAGCGGCTGGAAACCCGGCCTCGATGATGTCCACATTCAGCTCGGACAGCGCTTTCGCGACACGCAGCTTCTCGCGCAGGGTCATGCTGCACCCGGGGGCCTGTTCCCCGTCGCGTAACGTCGTATCAAAAATGCGAACTCGCTCAGCTGACATATCTGCTACCTCCGACGCTGTCTCGAACGGATTTACTCTTCCAGCCAGTCCATGCGGCCGCGCAACTCGGCGCCGACCTTCTCGATCGGATGCTCGAGGTCCGCTTTCATCATGCGCTTGAACTCGGGCATGCCTGCCTCGTTCTCGGCGATCCAGTTACGGGCGAATGTGCCGTCCTGGATGTCCTGCAGGACCGCTTTCATCTGTTTGCGGGAGTTCTCGTCGACCACCCGAGGGCCGCTCACCATATCCCCGTATGCTGCCGTGTCACTGATGAACTTGTGCATCTTGCGAAGGCCGCCTTCGTGCAGCAGGTCGACGATGAGCTTGAGCTCGTGCATGACTTCGTAATACGCCACTTCCGGCTGGTAGCCGGCTTCCACGAGCGTTTCGAACCCGGCAACGATGAGTTCGGTCGCGCCGCCGCACAGGACGGCCTGTTCTCCGAACAGGTCGGTCTCGGTTTCCTCCGCGAAGGTGGTTTCGATAACCCCGGCGCGAGCGCCGCCGATACCCGAGGCATATGCGAGCGCCAGTTTCAGTGCATCGCCGGTGGCATCCTGGTGGACCGCGACCAGGCATGGCACACCATGACCTTCCTCGTACTGACGCCTCACGAGACCGCCGGGGCCCTTGGGCGCGATCAGCACTACATCGAGGTCACTGCGCGGCTCGACCTGCTTGAAGTGCACCGCAAAGCCATGAGCAAAGAGCAACGCCGCGCCTTGCGGGATGTGCGCCTCGACGGCACCGTAGAGGCTCTTCTGCACCATGTCGGGCGTCAGAAAGGCAACGATAGCGGCGTTCTGCACCGCTTCTGCGGGTTCCATGACGGTAAGGCCGTCAGCTTCCGCCTGGGCCCAACTGGCCCCGTCGCGTCGCAGACCCATGACCACATTGAATCCGCTGTCCTTGAGATTCAGCGCGTGAGCACGCCCCTGGCTGCCATAGCCAAGCAGCGTCACCTGGCGGTCGGCCAGGCACGTGGCGTCGACATCCGCTTCTGAATACATCTTCATCGTTTCATTTCCTCGAGTAATACCAGTCAAAAAAAACCCCACAATCCGTGGCGGATGCGGGGCTTACGATTTCCGTTATCGGGATACGCGCTAGCCGCCGTGTCTCCTTGTAAGAAGAACGAGTGCCAGCAGCGAACAAAGAAGTTCGTGTTGGACAATCCGGCATGCGCGAACACTAATCATGCAGCGCATCATGTTGCAAGCCCCGGTCGATGTCAACTTTCGTAAATTCAGTTACTTGTGTTACTAAAGGACGCCGTCCAACCCGCCTGGCGCGGACCTGTTCGAGATCGTCGTACAGTCTTCGGCAAGCCGAATCGATGCTGTTGGCTGGGTCACGGAGGGACCCCGTTGCGGTGCGCGGGCTTTATGTTGCAGTTGGGCTGGCGATCCACGAGTCTTATGTTATTCTTGGCGCCCGGAGCTTCAGGACCTGAAGTTACTAAGGAATTATAAAAGGCGGGGAAACCGGTGCGCAGCGCGCCGGGTGGCCAACAACGAGCAGAGATCATAAGGGTCCGAGATTTCAACGCCGCGGCAAAGGTGGAGAGGGCCGCGAGCGCAGGCAGGGTCGCGTCGAGCGGCGCCTGTTTTCTATTTTGCAGGTATTCAGCGGATACATTGCATCCCTCTCCGGAATTATTAGACAAAAACGACCTTTAAGGAGCGTCCATGAAACGGTGCATAAATAGCAGCCGGCGCGTGAGCATTGCAGTGCTTGCAACTGCAGTCGTCACCCTCTCCGGCAGCGTTTTCGCCCAATCCGTCGATCAGGTCTTGCAGGCTGAGCTGCGGCGGTTAAACCTGGCTCAGCAATCCCAGGAACGAATCAACAATATTGTTGAAGGTACTCGTTCCCTCGAAGACCAGTACCGGGCAATAAATAAAGAAATCGACGGCCTGAGGGTCTACAACCGCCTCATGATGGCGCAGACTGAGGGGCAGAAGTCGGTCCTCGAGGACATTTCCCTTTCCATGGACCAGGTCGATGTCATCAACCGGCAGATCTTCCCGCTGATGGAACGCATGATCGACGGTCTCGAACAGTCGGTCGCCCTGGACGTTCCTTTCCTCATGGAAGAGCGCACCGCGCGTATCGACAGCCTCAAGGAAATCATGGAGCGCTCGGACGTCAGCGTTGCCGAGAAGTTTCGGAAGGTGATGGAAGCCTTCCAGATCGAAATGGACTACGGCAGCACGATCGAGCCCTACAAGCAGTCGCTGACGCTCGAAGACGGCACGACGCGTGACTACAACATGCTGCGAATCGGCCGCGTCGGTCTGTACTTCCAGTCCGAGGACACCAACATCACCGGCCGCTGGGATAACGAGTCTCGCCAGTGGATGATGGACAACAGCGCGCGCAACGAGGTCCGCAAGGGCCTGCGCATCGCTAATCAGCTGATTGCACCGGAACTGATCCTGGTCCCGGTTGGCGCTCCGACGGAGGCACAATAATGAAACGCATCACAACAATTATTGCCGCCGGCCTGCTTGTATTCGGAGCCGGAGCCGTCCAGGCACAGGACGACGCACGCAGCATGCAGCAGCTCCTGGAGCTGATCCAGCAGGGCCAGGCGCGCGACTCACAGGAAGCTCGTCAGCGTGAAGCGGAATTTGCGCGACGCAAGAACGAGCAGCAGAACCTCCTGAACCAGGCCCGGGCCGAGCGCAACCGCCAGGAAGGGGAAAGTGAGAGGCTCGAGCAGCTGTTCGAGGACCAGCAGGCACAGATCGTTGCTGCCCGCGCGGCGCTCGACGAGCGGCTCGGCGCGCTCAAGGAGCTGTTCGGCGTCCTGCAGACGGTCGCAGGCGACGCTCAGGGCCGTTTTGCAAACTCCCTGACCAACGTGCAGTTCCCCGATCGCGGCGAGTTCCTGGTCGAACTCGGCAGCAAGATGGCGGGCGCCAATTCGCTGGCGTCGATCGAGGACATCGAGCAGCTCTGGTTCGAGCTGCAGCGCCAGATCAGCGAAACCGGCAAGATCGTACGCTTCGACCACACGGTAACGCTGGCGAACGGCGAGGAAACGCAGATGTCGATCGCACGCGTCGGCGCATTCAACCTGGCGGGCCCTGTTGGCTACCTGCAGTACGACCCGAGCACCAGGCGTGTCAGTGAGCTGCAGCGCCAGCCGGAGCAGTCACGCTACACGAATTCCGCTAAGGACCTGGCTGCAGCACAGCAGTCTCCGGCCACCTTCGGCCTCGACGTCACTCGTGGCGGCATCCTGGCGCTGCTCGTCGAATCCCCGACGATCCAGGATCGCATCAACCAGGGTGGCATCGTGGGCTACTGCATCATCGGCCTTGGCATCATCGGGCTCCTGATCGCCATCGTGCGGTTCATCGGTCTCTCCAACGATAGCCGCAAGGTCGCTGCCCAGCTTAAGCGCGATACCGCGAGCACCGACAATCCGCTCGGTCGCGTAATGGCTGCATACGAAAGCAACAGGGGCGCCGATACCGAGACCATCGAGTTGAAACTGAGCGAAGCTGCACTGAAGGAGATGCCGCGACTCACCAAGGGTCTGCTGTTCATCAAGGTCATCTCCGTCGTCGCGCCTCTCATGGGACTGCTCGGAACCGTTACCGGTATGATCAAGACCTTCCAGGTGATCACGCTGTATGGCGCAGGCGATCCGAAGATGATGGCCGGCGGTATTTCGCAGGCACTCATGACCACGGTACTCGGCCTCGTAGTGGCGATCCCGATGGTTCTGCTGCATACGATCGTCAGTGGCCAGAGCCGCAAGGTCATCAATATTCTCCAGTCGCAGAGCGCTGGCCTCGTTGCCCAGCATTCAGAGGCATCGCACTAGGAGAAGAGTCATGCTCTGGCTAACTGACAGTTTCGAGGCCATCCGCGACTTCATGGAGCTCGGTGGCCCCGTCTTGCGGTGGATAGCCGTCGTGATCTTCCTGATGTGGGTTCTCATCGTGGAGCGGATCCTGTATTTCCGCACCTCGATGAGGGCCATGTCCAAGAAGATTCATGACGAATGGGAATCGCGGCCCGAACGCCGCTCCTGGAATGCACACCAGATCCGCGAGCTCCTGGTTTCGCGGTTCAGCATCGATACCAACAAGAACATACCGATGATCCAGACGCTCGTTGCGCTGTGCCCGTTGCTCGGCCTCCTCGGCACGGTAACGGGAATGATCAGTGTGTTCCAGGTGATGGCGGTTTCAGGGTCCGGCAACGTTCGGGCCATGGCTGCCGGCGTGTCACAGGCAACGGTTCCGACGATGGCGGGAATGGTCGGCGCACTGTCCGGCGTGCTGCTGGTAACGATACTCAGCCGGCGTGCGCAACGGGAAGTGCACTTCCTGGAAGACTCGCTGACGATGGATCACTAGAGGAAAACGACAATGCGCAAACATGATTTTTCATTTGGCGCCGGGGAAGAGGAAGAGAACGAAATCAACCTGACCCCGATGCTCGACGTCGTGTTCATCATGTTGATTTTCTTCATCGTTACGGCCTCGTTCATCAAGGAGGCAGGCATCGACGTAAACCGGCCTGATGCGCCGGTTACCGAGACCAAGCCCGAGGACGCAAACATACTCGTGGCGATCACGGCGGACGATCAGATATTTATTGATCGTCGCCTGATCGATCCACGGGCCGTGCGCGCCAATATCGAGCGACTGCATGCCGAGAATCCCGAAGGGTCGGTCGTGATCCAGGCGAGCAAGAAGTCGACGAACAAGATGCTGGTCTGGGTCATGGACGCTTCCCGACAGGCCGGCGTTTACAACATCTCGATCGCGGACAGCTCGACCTGAACCGGTTGACTGGCTGACGGCTCGGCATATCAACACAGGATAGAACCATGCGTAAAGACAAGATGCTTGGTGGCGAAGAGGAAGAAAACGAGATCAACCTGACGCCAATGCTGGACGTCGTGTTCATCATGCTGATCTTCTTCATCGTTACGGCGTCATTTATCAAGGAAGCCGGAATAGACGTGGATCGACCGGATGCGCCATCTGCCGAGTCCCAGGACGACGCCGCGATCCTGATCGCGATCAGCGCGAACGACGAGATATGGATCGACCGCCGCGAGACCGAACCCAATGCGGTTCGCGGCATGATAGAGAGGCTGCACGCCGAAAACCCGAAAGGGTCCATCGTGATCCAGGCTGACGAGGAATCGACACACGAGAAGCTGGTAATAGTCATGGAGGCGGCGAAACAGGCCGGCGTGACCAACGTCGCGATTGCCGCACTTAATGACTAGGAACAAACGGGGCAGGGCAGCGGTCTCATAAATAGGAGTTTTGAACGATGTATGGGCGATACGCATTTTCGATCGTAATCGGGGTTGTGGTCACCATGAGCCTGTTGTTCCTCATGCAGGTTCTCATTGCGACCGGCAAACAGGCCCTGACCAAACCCAGGGACCGGGCCAAGCTCGAGTTCGTGCGCGTCAAGCGCAACGAAGCGCTTAACACTGAAGACTTCACCCCGGAGAAACCGCCGAAGCCGCCCGAGACCCCTCCCGAGACGCCGCCACAGGACATGGACAATATCGATCCGTCGGCGCCTACGATCAACGTTGCGCCGCCGACTGTTGCCACCGAGACGGCCATCGGCGGTCCCGGTGGCATGAACATCGCGGAGGGCGATTACCTCCCGATCGTGCGAGTTGCACCTGTTTACCCGGCCAGGGCGCTGTCCAGGGGGCTGGAGGGCTACGTGGACATGGCGTTTACCGTTACAACAACGGGAACCGTAAAGGATCCGGTCGTCGTCTTCTCCACCAGCAGCCTGTTCGAGCGAGCGGCCATCCGCGCGGTGCTGAAATTCAAGTACAAACCGCGTGTCGTCGATGGCGTGCCGGTTGAAGTACCAAACGTCAAGACTCGAATCACTTTCAAGATCGAGGAATAGGCATCATCGAATACCTGGCGGGATCAAACGATCATTAGGAAACAGTTCGCTATGACCAAATTGAGCCGATTAAGCCCGAAAATCATTCTCGCTGCAGTTGCGATGCTTTTGGTTGCTGGCAATGCAGTCGCGCAGGACGACGAGCGCGCCGAACGCGATGCGCAGAAGACCAAGCAGGCGCAGGCGGTCAGCAAGGAAGTCTACGACAAGATCGCGAAAGCACAGGAACAGGTGGATGCGAAGGACTACCAGGGCGCGCTTCGGGCTCTGAACAACCTGTACAACCCCGACAAGCTGACCGAGTACGAACAAGCCAACGTTCTGAACTACATCGGCTTCGTGTACTACAACATGGAAGACGTGCCGAACGCGATCAGGACCTACGAGAAGATGGTCGCGATACCGAGTCTCGAGCCGCAGATGGCCAAGCAGACGACGTACACGCTCGCCCAGCTCTACACCATGGAGGAACAGTACCAGAAGGCACTGCAGACGCTGGACAAGTGGTTCGTAATGGAGACCAATCCCGCACCGGAGCCTTTCATACTGAAAGCACAGAACCTTTACCAGCTGCAGCGTTACACGGAGATGATCGAGCCGGTCCAGAACGCAATGCGCGTCGCACGGGAGCGGGACAAGCCTGTGAAGGAAGACTGGTACGTACTGTTGAACTTCGCGTACTTCCAGGAAGAGGACTACAAGCAGGTCCGTGACATCCAGAAGATACTCCTGGAGAACTGGCCGAAGAAACGCTACTGGTTCTCGCTGGCGGGCGCCTATACCGAACTTGGTGAAGACAATAACCTGATCGCCTCTTACGGTGCCGCGCACGACCAGGGCATGCTGGAGAAGGAATCCGAGCTCGTCACGATGGCTCAGCTCTACATGCAGGCGGAGGTGCCGTACAAGGCAGCGACCCTGCTCGAGAAGGAGATGGAGTCCGGGCGCGTATCGAAGAACGCGAAGAACTTCCGCTTGCTGTCCCAGGCCTGGATGTTGTCAATGGAAGACGAGCGCGCGGTACCCGCGCTGAAGGAAGCCGCCAGGCTTAGCGACGATGGCGAACTCGACGTACGCCTCGGCAATACCTACCTGAATCTCGGCAACTATGACGAATGCATAAGTGCGGTCCAGGCGGGTTTGCGCAAAGGCGGACTGAAGAACGCCGACAATGCGCAGATATCGCTCGGGATGTGCCAGTACAACAAGCGTCGCTACCAGGCGGCCATCGAAGCATTCCGCGCGGCAGCCAAGACTCCGCGTTCGCGCAAGATCTCGCAGCAATGGATCTCGGTAATCAATGCCGAGGTCGAGCGGAATGAACAGATCCGTCTCGCCCAGGAAGCGGCGAACAAGAAGCGCAAAGAGGTCGAGGCGCGCCGCCAGAAGGCCGACCGCGTCTGATCGCAAAGTTACAGCAACCCTGCGCCATCAAGACGCCACAGTAAGCAGGGGCGTTGACCCGGAAGGGTCAACGCCCCTATAGTTCGCGGCTTTGAAAAACGGACATTAGAGCCCGATGCCCAGGATCACGTACATCACGCCCGACGGCACCCGCAAGGAAGTGGAGGTCGAAAACGGTTATTCCGTCATGGAAGGCGCCATCAACAACAACATCGAAGGCATCGTTGCCGAATGTGGCGGAGCCTGCGCATGTGCCACCTGCCATAGCTACATTGACGAGGCCTGGCTCGACAGGATTCCGCCCATGGACGACATGGAAGACAGCATGCTGGACGCCGCCTTCGAACGTAAGCCCAACAGCCGCCTGACCTGCCAGATCGAGGTAAACGACTCGCTCGACGGTCTCGTCGTCCACGTCGCCGAGAACGACTATTGATCCAAACGCCATCCTCGTGGCTCTGCCTCGGGATAGTCGCGTTACCGCAAGCCCGTTTCCAGGCGGGCGATCACCATCCGCTGGATCTCGCTCGTGCCCTCGTAGATTTCCGTGATCTTGGCATCGCGGAAGTAGCGTTCGAGCGGCAGTTCCTTGCTGTAACCCATGCCGCCGTGAATCTGGACCGCCTGGTGCGTCACCCACATCGCGGTTTCCGACGCAAACAGCTTCGCCATGCTGGCGTTGAGCGTGTTCTTCTGACCAGTCTTCTTGCACCTGGCCTTCGCCCATGCGGCCTGCATCACGAGCAGCCGGGAGGCCTCGATGCGCGTGCGCATGTCGGCGAGCTTGTTCTGGATGGACTGGAACGTGCCGATCGAGGCGCCGAATGCCTTCCGGTCCCTCGAGTATTCCAGTGACGCCTCGTACGCGGCCTGCGCGATGCCGAGCGATTGCGCCGCGACACCGACACGGCCGGCATCCAGCACGGTCATCGCGATCTTGAAACCCTGACCCTCGGCCCCGATGCGATCCTCGACCGGGCAGCGGTAATCTTCGAGTTCGATCTCGCAGGTTGCCGAGGCACGGATGCCCAGCTTCGGCTCCAGCTTGCCGCGATGATAGCCGTCCGCCTCCGCATCGATGATGAAAGCGCTGATGCCCCTGTCCTCGCCATCCTCACCGACGGTCTGGGCAAAAAACACGACGTATCTTGCGACCGGACCCGACGTGATCCAGGATTTCTTGCCGTTGATCATGTAGTGGCTGCCGTCCGCGGACAGCACGGCCTTCGCGCGCATCGCGGCGGCATCGGAACCGGACTGCGGCTCGGTGAGCGCGTAGGCACCGTTCAGCTGGCCGGACGCGACCGGGACCAGGTATTTCTGTTTCTGTTCTTCGGTCCCGAATTCGAGCAGCGGCACTCCAAACAGGGAGTTATTAACCGACACGATGGTGCCGTGCGCCGCGTCGGCCGCGGAGATCTCGGTCATCATCAGCGCATAGCACACGGGGTCGAGGCCGGAGCCGCCGTATTCCTCGGGAATTTCGACGCCCATGAATCCGAGCTCCGCGGCCGCCCTGATCGTCTGCTCCGGGAATTCGCCGCTGAGGTCGAATTCGGCCGCCACCGGCGCTATCTCGTTCTGCGCAAATTCGCGCGCAGCGTCGCGAATCATGATCTGGTCTTCAGTGAGTGCAAAGTCCATGGTTCCTCCTTGGGCAGCGCGCATTATACGGTGTCGTGGCGCCCCGAGACATCGTCGAATACCACGCGGCCGTGATACGCATGACTCGGGCTTTGGCAACGATTATCATTCCCGGCCAGACGATCCAACCAGGAGAAAAACAATGACCATCAAAGCGGGAGAAAAAATGCCGAGCGGCACGTTCGGCGTGATGACCGACTCAGGCCCCGGCGCCGTTTCTACCGACGACCTGTTTTCGGGCAAGAAGGTCGTGCTGGTTTCGGTACCGGGCGCATTCACGCCGACCTGCTCGATGAATCATTTGCCGGGCTTTGTCGACCATGCCGACGAAATCCTCGCGAAAGGCGTCGACACGATTGCGTGCATGGCGGTGAACGACGTGTTCGTCATGGATGCCTGGGGCAAGGATCGCGGCGTCGGCGACAAGGTCGTGATGCTCGCAGACGGCAACGGCGAATATGCGCGTGCGCTGGGGCTCGAAATGGACGGCACCGGCTTCGGAATGGGCATGCGCGGGCAGCGCTTCGCACTGGTCGTGGATGACGGCACCGCGACTCACGTAGCGGTTGAAGCGCCGGGGCAGTTCGAGGTAAGCAAGGCCGAGGCTATCCTCGACGCTCTGTAGCAAGGCAACTCGCGGCGCCCGCGAGGGCGCCGCGCACTCAATCCAGCGCCTCGGTCAGCTCGGGCACGACGTTGAACAGGTCGCCCACGAGGCCGATATCGGCGATCTCGAATATCGGCGCTTCCTCGTCCTTGTTGATCGCAACGATCGTTCCCGCGTCCTTGATCCCCGTCACGTGCTGGATCGCACCCGAAATACCGATCGCGATATACAGATCCGGCGCGATGATCCGCCCGGTCTGGCCCACCTGCATCTCGTTCGGGACGTATCCAGCGTCAACGGCGGCGCGTGATGCGCCGACACCGGCTTCCAGCTTGTCCGCAAGCTTGAAGATCAGGTCGAAATTCTCTTCGCTGCCGAGCGCCCGGCCACCGGCCACGACGCGTGCAGCCGATTGCAGGTCGGGTCTGTCGGACTTGCCGGTTTCGCTGCCGACGTAGCGGGTGTGGTCCGGCACGTCGGCCGACAGGTCCACGGACTCGACGGCTGCCGAATTGCCGGTTCCGACGGCACGGTAGGAAGCCGTCCGGATTGTGCCGACGACGGTAACGCCCGCCGGCGCCTCGACGGTAACCACCGCGCTGCCCGCGTAGATGGGCCGCTTGAACGTGCGCTCACCCTCGACGCTCATGACGTCGCTGACCTGGTTTACGCCGAGCAGGGCGGCGACCCGCGGCATGATGTCCTTGCCGAATGTCGTCGACGGCCCAAGGACGTAGTCGTAGTCGCCCGCCATGGCGACGATCTGCGGCGCCAGGATGGCAGCCAGCCCGCCACGATAGGCCGCGTTTTCGCTCTTCAACACCCGGCTGACCGATTCCAGTTCCGCAGCCTGGGCTGCAATATCGCCCGCGAATTCGGCGAACACGGCAACGTCGATCTCGGCGCCGGCGATGGAACTCGCGCAGGCAATGCATTTGCCGGTGTTGGGGTTCAGGCTCGTGCCGTCGTGCTCGGCAATCAACAGTACCTTGGCCATTACAGTAGTCCTTTGTCTTTCAGGGCGCCGACGAGGCCGGCAACGTCATCGACCATGATGCCGCGTTCACGGGCGGCCGGCGGCTCGAATGCCGTCTCGGCAATTGCAGGGCTCTCGGGCAGCGACAGTTCGGCCACGGGAACCTGGTCGAGCGGCTTCTTCTTTGCCTTCATGATGTCGGGAAGCTTCACGTAACGCGGCTCATTGAGACGCAGGTCCGCGGTTACGACTGCGGGCAGATCCACCTCGATAACATCGAGGCCGGCGTCGACTTCGCGCGTCACGCGCACGCTGTCACCGCTGAATTCCAGTTTCGACGCGAAAGTCGCCTGCGGCCGGCCCCAGAGCGCTGCCAGCATCTGGCCGGTCTGGGCATTGTCGTTATCGATGGCCTGTTTGCCGAGGATCACGAGCTCGGGGTTTTCGCGCTTGACGATCTCCAGAAACGCCCGCGCATTGCTCAGCGGGTCGAGGGCCGTCGCGGTTTCGACCAGGATGGCCCGGTCGGCCCCCATTGCAAGGCCGGTACGCAACTGTTGCTGCGCGTCGCCAGAGCCGATCGACACGACAATCACTTCGCTCGCTTCGCCGCGCTCCTTGATTCGCAGAGCCTCCTCCAGAGCAATCTCGTCGAAGGGGTTGATGCTCATCTTGACGCCTTCTGTCTCCACGCCGCTGCCGTCGCCCTTGACGCGAACGCGAACGTTGTAGTCCACGACACGCTTCAGGCCTACCAGAATTTTCTCCACCAGACTGTCTCCATTGCTTCAGTATGCCCGCCGGGCAGACGCCCGCCGGCAGACGGGATCGCTATTGTCTACGAGGCTACCGGGGTGTACAAGGCATGAAACTACGGCATTTTGGGTATTGACAGATGAAAGCCGCGGTACCACAAGGACCGCTGACCAGCGCTGCCGAGCTCGCGTCCCGCCTCGATGACAGGAAGCTGCGGATCGTCGACTGCCGCTTCGAACTGATGGCACCGGATGCGGGCCGCAGGGCGTATGTCGAGGGCCACATCCCCGGCGCAGTTTATGCGGACCTCGACAAGGATCTGTCCGGCCCTGTCGAAGCAGGCAGTGGTCGACATCCATTGCCCGATACCGCGGATGCCGAGGCAACATTCTCCCGCCTCGGTATCGATGCCGGTATCGATGTCGTCTGCTATGACGCCGCTGGCGGAGCGATTGCTTCCCGCGCGTGGTGGTTACTGCGCTGGCTCGGTCATACGAGGGTGACGGTGCTGGACGGAGGACTGCAGGCGTGGCTCGCACGCGACCTGCCGCTCGAAGCTGGCGAACAGGAGGTTGCCCACCGTCAGTTTCGGGGCGTTGCCAATCCATCGCTGGTGCTGACTTCGCAGGAGATCGTCGCGACTCTCGATACCAGCGTTGGTTGCTTGCTTGTCGACGCCCGCGACGATGCACGGTTCCGCGGCGAGGTGGAGCCAATCGACACGCGGGCAGGGCACATACCCGGGACCAGCAACCTCCCTTATGCCGCCTGCCTGAAGGATGACGGCAGCTGGCTCGATGCGCCCGCACTGCGCCGGCTGCTCGAGCCGCTGCTGGGGAACGACCAGAGCGTCTCGTGGAGCGTGATGTGTGGTTCCGGGGTCACCGCCTGTCACCTGGCGATTTCCGGGCTCCTGGCGGGCTACAGCGAGCCTCGCGTCTATGTTGGCTCCTGGAGCGAGTGGATTCGTGATCCATCGCGGCCCATCGGGTCCGGGCCCGCCATATAGGTAGAATTGCGGCCACGAATTCTGCGGAACAGGCGTAAACTTAACGCCTGATCCGGCGCTCGGCCGGCGCAGCCGGTGCTACCCCTGGCAGGCCGGCGACAGAGCCGGAAACTCGATTAAGTGGAAATTGAAAGTCTTGTTTAAACAATATTTTATCGTATTTTTCTCTAGTATTTTAATAGCTTGTGCGGGCGCCTCCGATCCCGCTCCGGACGCGGATTCCGAGCGCGTTTCGGCGCGCTCGGATTGCATCTCGACAAGGACTATCCGAGACTACCGGGTACTGGACGATTCCAACCTCGTGGTCACGGCGCAGGGTAACCGCAAGTACCACATCGCACTCAGCCGCCGAGCGGTCGGTCTGAAGGCCTCATGGAAGATTGGATTCCGGTCCACGAGCGGCCGGGCTTGCGGCGGCTTCGACGATATTGTCGTCGATGACGGCTTCGGCCCCGAGCGCATACGCATCGCGGGTATCAGGGAATTGACGCCCGAAGAATACGAAGAAATACTGGTCCGGTTCGGAAAGAAGGAGCCGGCCACTGAACCAGCCCCGGCGACAGAGAGTGTCGAGAGCGCCGAGGTGGAAGAGCTGGACTGACTTGTCCACACAGAGGGGCATGTCGGTCACGCAATCCGCAATCTCCGTGCGGACCCGCCCGGCCAGCTTCGCAGCTGGCCGGGTTTTTAATGTTCGGAGCTAACCCATGAGCGGCTCTTTGTCAGGCATCCGGGTGCTCGATCTCTCGCGCGTCCTGGCCGGGCCATGGGCGACCCAGTTGCTCGGCGACTACGGGGCCGACGTGATCAAGGTCGAACGTCCAGGCTCCGGTGACGATACGCGACACTGGGGACCGCCCTGGCTGCACGACAGGGAGCAGGGTCCCGGACGCGAGTCGGCCTATTTTCTTGCCACGAATCGCAACAAGCGCTCGCTCGCCGTGGATCTCTCATCGACACCCGGCCAGGAGCTGGTCTGCGAGCTCGCCGCGAATACCGATGTCATTGTCGAGAATTTCAAGGCCGGCACGCTGGCGCGCTGGGGCCTGGATCCGGAACGCCTGCGGCAGCAAAACCCCGGGCTGATCGTGTGTACGATCTCGGCGTTCGCGCGTGACAGTTCGCGGGCGGATGAACCGGGTTATGACGCGATGATACAGGCCGCGGGTGGCCTGATGAGTATCACCGGCGCTCCGGACGAGGACGGCGGCGCGCCGCAGAAAGTCGGTGTCGCGATAGCCGACATCATGTGTGGCATGTACGCAGCCTCGGCGATCATCGCCGCGCTACACGAGCGCACCGGCAGCGGGCGCGGTCAGTCGATAGAGGTACCGCTTTACGACAGCCAGGTCGCCTGGCTGGCGAACCAGGCAATGAATTACCTGGTGGGCGGCACGGTTCCGGGGCGCCTCGGCACGGCACATCCCAATATCGTGCCTTACCAGGCCTTCAGGACCGCCGACGGCTACATCATGGTCGCGGTGGGTAACGACCGGCAGTTTGCCGACTGCATGCACTGCTGCGATCTGTCCGACGTCGCCGGGGATTCCCGGTTCCAGCGCAATGAAGATCGCCTTGCAAACCGTGGCGAACTTGTCGCAAGGATGAGCGCGGCGCTGGAACGCGAGTCGTCGGATCACTGGTTACGCAGACTGACGGAAGTCGGCGTGCCCTGCGGCCCGATAAACGACATCGGCGAGGTATTCTCGGGAAGCTATGCGGAGGAGCGTGAGCTTGTCCGCACCCTGAAGCACCCATACGATGAAACCCTGCCGACGGTCGCAAATCCGGTCCGTTTTTCATCCAGCAAAGTCGGGTACCGGTCGGCACCGCCGCTGCTTGGAGAACACACGGAGGAAGTATTGGCTGACTGGTTGGGCTATTCTGAAGAGACAATTTCACGACTGAAGAAAGCGGGAACGATTTGAGCGTTACAACATTGAAAAAGGGCCGGGGACCTACCGCACCTATCGCTGCGAGCAACGCACTGACCGAAGTTAAATACGAGATTCGCGGTCAGCTGGCCAATCACGCGCACGAGCTGGAAAAGCGGGGTTACGAGATCATCTCGCTGAACATCGGCAACCCTGGTCTGTTCGGTTTCCGGACCCCGGAGACGATGCGGCTTGCGATGATAGAGAACCTGGGCCAGGCGGAAGCCTATTGTCACCAGAAAGGAATATTTCCCGCTCGCGAAGCGGTCGTGATGCAGCAGCAGAACCGTGGCATCCACCACGTCAGTGCCGAGGAAGTGTTTATCGGTAATGGCGTCAGCGAACTCATAGATCTGTCATTGCGTGCCTTGCTCAACCCGGGCGACGAAGTCCTTGTCCCGAGCCCCGACTATCCACTGTGGTCTGCGGCCGTAGTGCTTAACGGCGGCGTTCCGCGTTATTACGACTGCCTGCCGGAAAACGACTTCATGCCGGACCCGGCAAATATTCGCGAGCTCATTACGGATCGCACCCGTGCCGTCGTAATCATCAACCCGAACAACCCGAGCGGTGCCGTGTATGACCGGGAAACCCTGGAACAGATTGCCGACATAGCGGCCGAGGCCGGTATCGTTGTACTTGCCGACGAAATCTACGACCAGATGGTTTATGACGATGCGGAATTCATACCGTTCGCAACGCTTGCCGGCGACGGCGTCGTCTGCGTGACGTATTCCGGCCTGTCCAAGGTTTACCGGGCCTGCGGATATCGTGTCGGCTGGTGCGTTTTCGGTGGCGACACCGAGCGAGCCCGCGACTATATCCACGGCATGGAACTGTTGGCAGCGCTACGGCTGTGCAGCAACGTGCCCGGGCAGTGGGCAGTCCAGACAGCGCTGGGCGGCTTCCAGAGCATCGGTGAACTCGTGCAGCCCGGCGGACGCCTGTACCAGTCCCGGCAGTGCATCATCGAGCGCGTTGCCGGAAGTCCCTACCTCAGTCTCGTTGCACCAATGGGAGCGATGTATGCTTTCGTGCGCTTGCACAAGCGATTCGCCGGAAAACTGGACGACCAGCAGTTTGCCCTCGAGCTTCTCGAGAAGCGTCACGTCCTCGTAGCACCGGGCAGCAGTTTCAATACGAGCTATACGGATCATTTCCGGATTACCACGTTACCCGATCCGGATACGCTGCATACGGTATTCGATCGAATCGACGACGTGCTCGTTCATCACGCCTGAGTCATGTATGGCTGGTTACCCACGGTCTGTGACGATTCGTCGCAGGTAGTGACCGCGAGCCACAGGCTCGCCCGGATACTGGCTGCCGAATACAACGCGAGACAGCAGGCGAGCGGCAAGCTCGCGTGGCTCACGCCGGTGATTGTCGCCTGGCCCGACTGGCTCGCTGAGCTGCTGGCATCAGCTGGTGCAGGGCGCCGCCTGACCCGGATCAATTCACACCAGAGCCGCGTCCTGTGGGAAAGCATCCTGCGGGAAGTGATCGACGATCCCCTGGTCAATTTCCCGAGCCTCACACGACAGGCCCGGGATGCCTGGAAACGGCTGCATGAATGGCAAGTGCCGTTCGATGAGTGCGTATCTGCTGCAAGCAGTCGCGACCAGCGCGTCTATGCCGAAGCCGCATCACGATATCGTAAACGGCTGGCAGTCCAGGGCTGGATAGACGAGGCCATGCTCTGCAAACAGGTCACTGCTGCTGTACAGGCAGGCGACATCAAAATACCGCAGCGGCTCGTACTCGCAGGCTTCGACCGCCTGACGCCGGAGACCGAAACGTTGCTTGCAGCGCTACGCGAGCGCGGCACGAAAATCGAGATGGCAAGGGCCGCGGTAACCGAGCCTCGTGCCAGCGTTGTCGCCTGTGACGATGCCGATGCCGAACTTCGGACAGCCGGGGCATGGGCGCGCTCACATCTCGAGAAAGACGCCGGCCAGCATATCGGTATTGTCGTATCCGGCCTTGAAAACGAGGCAGCCCGCTCGGGAAGACTGGTACGCGAGGGCCTGGTGCCCGGCTGGCAGTATGCGGCAGGCTCACAGCGTGCCGCAGTGAACGTATCCTTCGGCCGCCGCCTGCAGGATTATCCGGCTGTAGAAGTTGCAATGCTCCTGCTGCGCTGGACACACAGCGCGATCAGCGGCAGGGACCTCAGCCTGCTGCTGCGAACGCCTTTCCTGGGGCAGTCGGATATCGCTGCCCGCGCGCGTCTCGAACTCGAATTGCGCCGCATACCGGACCGCGACTGGACGCCGGAACTTCTGCTGCGGGCGTTCGGCGAACGCGAGACCCGGGATGATGCCACTGACTGGCTGGCACGGCTTCGTGAGCTCGTGGAACTAGGCCGGTCGACGCACAGGCAAAGCTCGCCACGGCATTGGGCAGAACTGATCGACAAGCTGCTCGAGAACTTCGGCTGGCCTGGTGAAGCGGCACTGGAGAGCGCTGATTTCCAGCTGGTAAATCGCTGGCGCGACCTGCTGAACGATCTGGTGCGGTTGGAGCTCGTCGTACCACAGATGACCTTCGGTCGAGCCATCGCACAGCTCAGCGCAATGGCCTCGGACACGGTTTTTCAGCCGGAGATGGAAGGGGCCGTAATACAGGTGCTCGGGCCACTCGAAGCGGCCGGGCTGGAATTCGACCAGCTCTGGATTGCCGGTCTCTCGGCAAGTCAATGGCCACCTGCCGGCCGCCCGACGCCTTTGATTTCCAGGCGCCTGCAGCGCCACTACGGCCTGCCGGACGCAGAGCCCGACGATACCGCGGCTTATGCACAACGTGTGATCGGCCGCCTTCTGGCGAGCGCACCTTCGTGCATCTGCAGTTACCCGTCCCGCACCGGCGACTCGATCGAGACCGCAACCGCGTTACTGGCAGACACACCCGCTGCAAGCACGCCGGGTGACCCCGGCTGGCATGCAATGCAACTCTGCGAGCTGGCGACAACGATCGACGTCCCCGGTGACGCCGCGCCGCCCGTTGCTGCTGACGAATCGGTGGCGGGTGGTGCCGCGACGATTCAGCGGCAGATGACCGAGCCCTTCAGTGCATTTGCGATGAGCCGGCTCGGCATTTCGACGCTTCGTCCGATCGTTCCCGGCTTGTCGCCGATCGTGCGCGGCAACCTCATTCATGCCGCGGCATTTCATCTCTACGAGGACCGACCGTCACAGCAGGACATTCGCGACTGGAACGCGGATCAACTCGCGGGCCGGATCAACCATGCGGTTCACCGCGCATTCTCCCGCTACGAGCGTAATACGGACCGCATGCTCCGGGAGCTGCTGGCACTGGAACGCGAACGTGTATCCCGACTAATGCAGGAACTCGTCGCGGCGGACCTCCGGCGCGAGAATTTTGAAATCCAGGCGCTCGAATTGTCGATGGAGTTTGTCCTGGCCGGCGTACACCTAGGGTTGCGCGTCGACCGTATCGATCGCTGCGAAGACGGTGCGGTCGAGATTCTCGATTACAAGACCGGCAACCGGAGGAAGCTGCTGGACCGCGCCGGCGAGCCCACGGACGCGCAGTTGATCGTTTACGCGACGGCGGCCGATGCGCCGGTTGCGGGCCTCGGTTTCTACAACATCGACAGCCGCGAGACGGCACTCGATGCCTGTGAGCGCGATGCCATGGGGGCGGAAGAGTGGCAGCAATCCCTGTGGCGCTGGATACAGGCGGTGGAGAGTGCGGCCACGGAATTCGCCGCGGGCGACGTTCGCCTGCGCTACTGGCAGACGCTCAGCGACGCGCGGCCGCTGAATATCCTGTCCAGGTTTGGAGAGCTCAGACGTGACGCATGATGCCGCACTGCTGGCTGCCGACGAACAGGCGCGCAGGGATGCGCTGGACGTCACCCGCTCGTTCATCGTGCAGGCTCCGGCTGGTTCCGGAAAGACCGAGTTGCTGATCCAGCGTTATCTGCGGTTGCTTGCGACTGTCGAGGCTCCCGAGGAAGTCATAGCAATCACGTTCACGCGCAAGGCTGCCGCCGAAATGCAGTATCGCGTATTGCAGGCCCTGCAACGCGCGCATCGCGATGAAATCCCGGAGGCAGCACACGAGCGCGTAACCGCCAGGGCTGCCGCCGCCGTTCTCGCTCGCGACAGGGACAGGAACTGGCAGATCATTGCGAATCCCCGCCGCATGCGCATCCAGACGCTCGACGCCCTGAACGCCTCGATCGCGAGGATGCAGCCGCTCACGGGTACTGCGGCAGGCGGGAATGCCATTGCCGACGATGCCGAAGTAAAGACGCTTTACCGTACGGCTGCAGCCGCCACTCTCGACTGGTTGGCCGAGTCGGGCGAATTACGCGATGCGGTTCGGGACGTCCTGCTACACCTCGATAACAACACATCGCTCTATGTCAGCTACCTGGCTCGAATGCTCGAGACGAGGGATCAGTGGCTGCCTTTCGTCGGCAGCGGACGAACCGGGGACGATTCCGCGCTGCGTGAGAGGCTCGAGGGCAACCTCCGGGAAATAGTTACTGCCCACCTTGAGCAGACCCGACGCGCGTTTCCGGTGGAGATCGTTCCCGACGTCCTGGCGCTGGCAGATTATGCGAGCGGCAACCTGCTGGATGCGGGCAAAGCGGATCACGCTGTCGCCGTGCTGCGGGCGATGCCGGCAATGCCGCCGGCATCGAGCGACGCAATGGACGCCTGGCGCGGCGTCGCCGCCCTGTTGCTCACGGCTGCGGGTGGCTGGCGTAAGAGGGTGAATGTCAACGATGGATTCCCCGCAGGCGATGACGGGCAGAAAGCGGCGCTCTACGATGTCATCGAATCGGCGGCGGGCCACGCCGGCCTGCAGGGCTTGTTGCAGGGCATACGTGTATTACCTCCTGTGACATACAGTGACGAGCAGTGGTCCGTGTTGCTCGCCCTGTTTCGACTTCTGCCGTTGGCCGTTGCCGAGTTGCGGCAACTGTTCAGCGCAAACAACCTGAGCGACTTCATCGAGATTGCGCTTGCCGCAGACGAGGCGCTCGGGTCAGCCGAAAGCCCGGGTGATATCGCGCTGCTCCTCGACTACCAGGTAAGGCACATTCTGATCGACGAAATGCAGGATACGTCGCGAGCCCAGTACAGGATGCTCGAGGCACTTACGGGCGGCTGGGAGCCAGGCGACGGCCGTACGCTGTTTTGCGTGGGCGATCCCATGCAGTCGATCTACCGCTTCCGGAACGCCGAAGTCGCCCAGTTCCTGGTAGCGCAGCGAGCCGGCATAGGAGGGCTGGCGCTGGAGCGCCTGGTATTGAGGAAGAACTTCCGCTCGGGGGAGTTTCTCGTGCACTGGTTCAACACGGTCTTCCCGCAGGTACTACCGGAGGCGGACGATCCGGTTCGCGGTGCCGTGTCCTATGCGGAAGCGGTGCCGGCGCTGCCCACGGAAGGGGAATGCCAGGTCCACCCCGTATTCGGTGCCGACCCCGAACGCGAGGCCGATGAAGGCTGCCGGCTCATTCGGGAGATCCTCGCCCGGAACCCGGAAGACGACATGGCTGTACTCGTGCGCGGCCGAACCCAGCTTGCTGCATTGCTGCCGCAGCTGAGAGCGGCAGGTATCGACTACCAGGCCGTCGACATCGACCGCCTGACCGACCTGCCCGAGATCATAGACCTGCTCGCCCTGACCCGAGCCATCGTCCATCCCTGCGACCGGCTCGCGTGGCTGGCGCTGCTGCGCGCACCCTGGGTAGGCTGGGACTGGACCGACCTGCATGCGCTGGTCGCGAACGACACGAAAAGCACGGTCTGGGAGCTGCTGCATGACGACGAGCGTCTGCAGAAGCTGACAACCGCGGCTCGCACGTCGCTGAGCGGCGTAATGCCGGTCCTCGAATCGCTGCGCGCAGTCTCACGGTCCGAGTCGCTGCGCGACCGTGTCGAACGCGCCTGGCTGCAGCTGGGTGGTCCGGCGATCCTCGAACGATCCGGCAACGTCGAGAACGTCTATCGCTACCTGGACGTGCTGGAGAAACTCGAGATCGCCGGCACGCTGCACGATGTTGCAGAACTCGAGGCACAACTGGACCTGGAGCGGGTTTCGAACAACAACCCGGCCCGATTGCAGGTCATGACCATGCACCGTGCCAAGGGACTGCAGTTCGACCACGTGCTGCTATTCGGCCTCGGGCGAACCCCGCGCGGTAGTCAACGCTCGGTTCTGAGCTGGTTCGATATCCCCGGCGAACACGGCGATGACGAGAAAATAATCAGCCCGGTAGGGCGCAGGGCCGACCTGGAGAACGACCCGATACACCGCTTCATCGAACTGACCGAAGCCGAGAAAGACCGCCACGAGACAGGCCGTCTGCTGTATGTCGCCTGCACGAGGGCGCGCAAGAGCCTGCATCTGACAGGACATACTGCGGTTAGCCCGGATGGCGAGTCCTGCCGTGCGCCGGACTCGAGAAGCCTGCTGAGCCTGCTCTGGCCCGCGATCGCACAGCAGTTCGAGCAGGCTTTTGCAGCCGATGCTGCCGCTTCTGAAACCGGCAGTGACGATCAGTGGCTGCTTCCGCGCAGGCGCCGCATCGAGCCGGGCTGGCGCCTGCCCGACGTCAAGCCGGTGCCCGGACAAGAGATCGGACCAGCTGCCGATAGTGAAGCACGCGCCGTCGACTACTACTGGGTCGGCACCGAAGCCAGAATCGCCGGCACCGTCGTGCATCGCTGGCTGCAATTCGCGGCGCAGAGCGGGGCGGGCGCTGATGCCCTTGCCGATGACGGTCTGCGGGAAACCACGGCTCGCTGGTTACAGGAACTCGGCGTTTCACCGGGTGAGACAATGGAACGCATTCATGCGCGCGTCGACGCGGCGCTCGATGGCGTGCGCACCGACCCGAGGGGGCGCTGGCTGTTGAGCGGCGATGGTCATGCGGAACTCGCGTTGAGCGGAATCGTTAACGGCGTGGTCGAGTCCGGGGTCATGGACCGCACACGTATCGACGACGACGGTATGCACTGGATCGTCGACTACAAGACCAGTACCCACGAGGGCGGCAACCTTGAAGGTTTCCTGGCTGCCGAGGCGGAGCGCTACCGCGAGCAGCTTGCGCGTTACTCGGCTCTGTATCGCGCCTGGGTTGGTGTCGACGTGCGCTGTGCGCTGTACTTTCCGCTGTTACAGGAGTTCGTCGAGATCGACGTCGAGGCTACAGCTGGCCCTCGAGCCTGATGTCATGTTGCCCACGTTCGTTCGGCATACCGAGATAACGCAACTGCCGCTTCAGCTTGTCGCTGGTACTGTCGGTCGCCGCAACCTTGCCGATGAACTGATAATTCCGGTCGGCCGATACCGTCAGGCTACCCGCCAGGTCGAACGCACCATTCACGTCTTCGATACTGGCAATCACCGCGCCATCATCGGTGAAAAACTCGGCGCGATAGCCGCCAATCGGGGACTGATCGACCATCGGCGCCACGAGATTGTCGACTGCAAGCGTGCCTTCGGCCGCGATCGGGAGGCCGTCCTTTACACGCAGTTCGGCGAACTGGATGCTGGCATTGCCTGACAGTCCCGGCATGCTGGCCATTGACGCAAAGGTACTCAGGGGTAGCGACCCGTTTACGTTACTGAGCGTAACGGTGCCCCCGATACCGACTGCGACATCAGCCTCCAGGAAACCCGAGGACGGCGCTGCTTCGATACTCGCAGCGAGTTTGCCGGTAAGCAGGCGCAGCGGCCGCAGCCGCCACTTCAGCTCGCGCAGATACACACCGCCGACCGATGCCTCGGCAGCAGTGCCCGACCAGACCGATCCTTCCAGGCCGCTCACGCGCACGGTGGGCGGCGCAAACCAGTCGTACGCGACCCGGGCCGGGAACAGTACGACAAAGGCCGTGACGAAGGTCAGCAGGCCTATGGAAACCAGGGTTTTCCGGCTGAAGATCAAAGCGCCCGTTCGAGAGTAAGGGTAGCGTTGATGCGCCCGGGGGCCTCGGACGTGGCCGCCGACAGGCTGCCGGCCTGGACTTCCATGCCGTACTGGTAACTGAGATCGCCGAGCCAGACTACGAGCTTGTCGAACGCCACGTTTTCGAATTCGACGCGAATACCGTTCGGCGTCGGCTGACTGCGCTTCGGCTGCCCGAGGCCGTGAGAACGCAGCGTCGAATCGACAATAACCACCGGCGATTGCGCGCTGCCACCCGCGGCTGCGGGGCGCGATCCGTTCTGCGGCTGGGGCATGGATGCAAGCGGACGTAATTCGGCCAGCGCGCGCTCCCAGGTTGCCACGCGCTGTTGCAATTCCCGATGACCTTTGTCCAGCGGCGCCCAGACCACGCCCCATAGCAAAGCAATGGCGACGATACCGGCCCCGATCGAGACGAACAGTTTTTCCCTGGACTCGAGGGATTCGAACCACTCTCTCATGATCCCACCTCGCGAATCTGGATACGGCTGTTCACCTGGTCCCCAACGCGGTCGGTCGACTGAATGGAGGCGGTAAAACGACTCGACTGGCTGACGCTTTTCTCGATTTTATCGAGCGTTGCGACATCGGGCGCGGTCAGGCGTACGTCGATGACGCCGGCCCGGTAGCTTATCGCCAGTATTTCGGCGTCCTTGTTTTCCCCTATCGCGATTGCGAGTTGCTGCAGGGAGGGCAGAAATACCGCGGGCGCCGAACCACCGGCGCCGAAGCTGCGGCGAATCGACGTCACCGTGCCGAGAGGGTCCATGACTTCTCGGGTGTCGTCCGGGCGAATCTTGCGATATTCGGCCGTGAACTGTTCTTTCAGGGCAACTTCTTCCGAGGAAAGCCGGAAGTAATCGATCGCTTTACCGGCAAACCCGAGAAGTCCGAGTGCAAGCACCAGCATGGCCACATAGCGCCAGGGCCTGAAAATCGCGCCAAGGTCAGTCTGCTCACCGTAACGACCCTGCAGCAGGTTGACACCGGCGCCGCTCGCTACGGTAACCGCCAGTCTCGGCAGCACACCATCCGGCAGGAGCTGCATGTCGACACTGTCGAGGTGCTGGCGCAAGCTGTTCCAGTCACTCTGGAATCGTTGCTCATCGGTCGGCTCGCAATACACGAGCAGGTGTCTCGACCTTTCTTCCGCCTCGTCCGCAGCAACTTCGTCGCCAAGAACACCGGCGGCCATCAGTGCATCCGTCGGCGTAACCCCCTGCATGACGAATTCGAGGCTTGCGCCGTCATTGAAGACAACCTGGTCCTCCGCAACGAGCAGGCTGAGTGTATTCGGTACGAAAGCGAGGCCGTGGTCTTCCGGGACGAGGCGTGCGGGCCTGATCCCTGCATCGTGCAGTCGCTCCAGCCACGCATTCATCGCGTCATGAGCGACCACGACTACCGGGAGGTCGCCATTTGACCGTCGGGCTCCCGGCGCAAAATGCAGATTCTCGATCTCGTCCGCTACCTGCTCCTCGAGCGCAAACGGCAATGCCGCGCGCAGCCGCGCTCCCTTTGCCGGTAAATCGCAGGTGAGCGTCGACGTCTCTCCGGCCGGCACGAGCACGATGACCTCGCGGTCGCCGATGTCCTTTACGGCCTCTTGCAGGGGGCCCATGACCGGAGGTGTCCGCCGCGTACCCGCATTATCGACTGCAATCCAGCTCGCATGATTATGTTCATCGGCGCTCAGCCGGATGACGAGAAACTCTGCCATTGTCACGTAGTTCCCAGGCTGCGCAGGATGGGAACTACGTCTCCCCGGGGCCCGCGCTGCAACGTACTGAAGTAGATGATCCGAACGGTAGCAATCTGGACGACCAACCTCAATTGAAAATAACTTGTCGTTTCCTCGAGTTGCGGCAGGATCTCGGGCGAAACGAGGGTCGAAAACGTACTCTGGAGGTCCGCAAACCCGCCATTCTCACGCTCCGAAACCAGGCTCTCGACATCGGAGGACGAGAGGTTTTCGTCCAGTGACTGCAACACCGCGGGCGTCGCCGTATTCACATTGATCCCCGTACGGCCGGGCAGGGCGACGATGTGCGGCGCGAGGATATCGAAACTCGCCTTGTCGATCCCCTCCAGGGCGGCCAGTTCCGTGGCATTCGTAATAGGCAGGTTGGGCGTGCGGTATGCCGGAATGAAGCCGGTGTAGATCGCGTCTTCGGCGCCATCCGGAAACCCGGCCTCCTGGTTGGCATCGATCCAGTCGGCTGCGATACCCGCGATGCGCGGGTCCAGTTCGAGTGCAATCAGCAGCCGCCGGAACTGTTCGAGCGCGAGTTCGTCCACTTCACCGTTCTGGTCGATGAGATTATTGATGTTGAAGCGTCCCTGCAGATCCTCGATGGTGCCGAACAGCTGTCCCTGCACCACGTCGCTCTGCACCGGCAGGCCCGGCAGTTCACTGGCCCATATCTCGCCAAGGTGGTCGGTCTCGGTTTCGGCCAGGTCGTCACGCAGGATCGACTGAATCCAGCTTTCCGCCCCCATGGCAACCTGCACGGCCTGGTCGCGATACAGCAGGGTCATGGTACGCCGCATATCCAGCGCGTTGTCCCACGCCAGGCTCAGCGCCACGCTGCTGACCAGCGCCGTGATCAGGATCGCGGTGATCAGCGCGACACCACGTTGCCGGCGAGGCGTGTTCACGGTGCGACCTCCACAAGCCGGCGGATCTCACCCTCATCCGTCAGCGTAAGCACGACTTCGACACCCCGCGGACGCAAGCGAAAGCCGGCGGGCCCGGGGGTATTGGTCGGCGGCCATTGTTCCGATCCCTCTCCATCCGTGGTCAGGAACCTGAACACGATACTCTCGACCCCGTCGAGCAACACCGTCTGGATGGGCTCGTTGTTGATGGTCCGGTCGAGAACGCGCCAGTGATAGCGGATCAGTTCGTCGTCCTCGATCCTGTAAGCACTGCGCTGCAACGTGCCGCGCGGCAGGCCTGCCGGGTTGCTCCAGCCACCGTGAGTCACTTCCAGCGCGTATTCGGAGCCGAAGCTCGAACGAATGGCGGGCTCGTAGCCGTCGCCGAGCAGGCCACGTACAGGGCGGGGCGCCGCCTGCATCAGATCGGAATCCAGGTAACGGACAGTGCGCTGAATCGCTTCGAGTCGCTGCATGCGCTCGCCCAGCAGGTCCGCGTTCGACAGGGTCTGACCGAGTGCCATATAGGCCATAACGCTCAGAACGCCGAAAACGGCCAGTGCCACCAGCACCTCTATCAGCGTGAAGCCGTTGCGCAGCCGGACCATCACTGCTGATCTCCCCGGTCGGGCTGCCCGGCATTCCATGTAAGGTTGCTTTGCCCCGGGGCGACCGGCTCACCGATGAATCCCGTCACCTGGCGTATCGGCTGGTCGACACCCGCATAGGAGACGGTCACGTCGACCTTCAGCAGGTTTTCCACGCCGGTCTCGGAAACCTCGGCACTCCAGGCCCAGGTCATATTCGCATAGTCCACGTCACCGTTGCTTTCACCGACTTCCGGGATGACACCCGCGAGCCGCATTTCCGCAATCTTGTTCTGGGCAATCCAGCTGGCAAAGGTTCGGTCCCGCATCGTATTCGCCGTGTCGATCATCTGGCCCATGCTCGCCGCCACACCGGCGAGCGCCAGCGATACGATAACCAGTGCGACCATGACCTCGATCAGCGTGAAACCGTTGCTGCGCCGGTACCGAATCACATCGTGCCCTCCGGAACCATGATTTCCAGTTCACCGGCCGCGTCGCCCTGTACCGCGACGAGGCTGTTATCGATCCTGCGTACCACGTGTAACTCGAATGGCGACATATCGCCGCTGGAATAGATCAGGACATGAGGTGCATATTGTTCGACGCCGGGCCGGTCCTCGTCATCGGATTCTGTCCTCGCGGGATCCGTCTTCAGCATGATGCGCCGATCCTCGATGAACAGTTCCAGCTCCAGCTCTTCAGGGATCGTCCGGAGGCGCAAGGTGTCGTCGCCGATTAGCTCGCCCCACTGCTGGGTCAGCGGATCGAATTCGACGAAACGATAGGAACCCTGCATGAACTCGAGCCCGAACTCGCGCCCCTGCAGCAGAGACTCGTCCTTCGCGACTTCGACGAGCGACATCAGCCGCTGCGCTTCGTCGCGAAGCTGGCTGTCGCCGCCGGCAAGCGTGATCGAGAGTAACGCGATCGACATCACGATGCCGATGATCACGATAACGACGAGGATCTCGATCAGCGAAAAACCACCGCTACGTCCGTGCATGCGCATTGCGGCAGACCGGCCCAGGGAGACCTTATTCGAGATTCCAGTTTCCAATATCGGCGTCGACGCCTTCACCGCCAGGCCTGCCGTCACGCCCAAGCGTGTAGATGTCGATCTCACCGTTATTGCCCGGATTCAGGTACTGGTAAGGATTACCCCACGGGTCCTTCGGCACGCGATCGAGATAGCCGCCCGGCTTCCAGTTGGTGATCGAAGGGTCGGCCGGCTTGGTAACCAGCGCTTCCAGGCCCTGTTCCGTGGTCGGGTACTGGAAGTTGTCCAGCCTGTAGAACTTCATCGCATTCTCGATATTCGAAATCTCGGCCTTGGCCTTCGTTATCTGCGCATCGTCGACGCGACCGATGACGTTGGGCGCGACGATCGCCGCCAGGATGCCGATAATGATCACGACGACCATTATCTCGATCAGGGTAAAACCGCGCTGGCGCCGAATACCGCGCCGCTGCCTAATGTCTTTACTCACGGGTTGCTCCAGAGGATATCGCCGTATCGCGAGAGCCGGTGAAACCGGCGGAAATTGACTCGTTGTCACTTCAAACGTCAGTATACCAAACATGGGGTTAGGCAAAGGCGAGGAAATGCAGCGCGGCGCCTCGCGAGCGCTGGCCTGGCTGTTGCCGGGTATCATCGTGCTGGTCGCCCTGGCCCTGATGCTGGCCGGTGATTCCGGGCGTGAATGGCTGCGTTTCGACCGGTCGGGCGTCGCCGCCGGGGAAGCCTGGCGCCTCCTGAGCGGACATTTCGTGCATCTCGGCGCCTCCCACACGCTTCTCAATCTCGCCGGGCTGGTTCTGGTCTGGTTCCTCGTCGGCCGGGCTTACACCTGGCAGCGGTGGCTCTGGGTCATGGCCGGTTCCATGGCCGCTATCGACCTGGGCCTGTGGTTCGGCTCGCCGCAGCTCGAATGGTACGTGGGTCTGTCCGGGTTGCTGCACGGCATGCTTGCCGCGGGGATAGTAGCGGGCCTCGCCGAGCGCAGCTCCGAGGCGGCGATCCTGGCGGTGGTGGTTGCCGGCAAAGTGGCCTGGGAGCAATTCGCCGGGCCGCTGCCGGGATCCGAAGCCACGTCCGGGGGTGCGGTCATCGTGGACGCCCACCTGTACGGGATGCTCGGCGGGACGGCGGTGGCGTTCGCCCTGATTAGGGTTCGGCGCGCGGCGCCTATATAATTCGCCGCCTCGACTGTCACGACGATCGACGACGTAGACAATCCCGACAAGGCTTTACGGGGCTGAGTACTCAGATTCACTAAAGGAACGAATATGAGCGATCTATTTGACTCAACGGCACTCGAAGGTGAAGTGGCACTCGTGACCGGGGCGTCGCGCGGCATAGGCGCCGCGATAGCCTCCGCGCTGGCAGCCGCCGGCGCCACCGTTATCGGTACCGCAACCAGCGAAGGCGGTGCCGGGTCGATCAGTACCGCGCTCGGCGCGCATGGCCGGGGTATCGTCCTCAACATCGCGGACGACGCTTCCGTCGAAGCGGCGCTCAGGGATATCCAGGCAAACGAAGGAACCCCCACCATCCTGGTGAACAACGCCGGCATCACGCGCGACAACCTGCTGATGCGCATGAAGCCTGAAGAATGGAACGAGGTGATAACCACCAATCTCAGCGGCGTTTACCGGCTCTGCAAAGGCTGCCTGCGCGGCATGATGAAGGCGAAGAAGGGCAGGATCATCAATATCGCGTCGGTGATCGGCGTGATGGGGAACGCCGGACAGTCGAATTACGCCGCCGCGAAGGCCGGGGTGATCGGCTTTTCGAAGTCGCTGGCACGGGAAATAGGCTCGCGCAACATCACCGTAAACGTGGTCGCACCGGGTTTTATCGATACCGACATGACCCGCGTGTTGCCGGAAGATCAGCGTGCCGCGATGCTGTCCCAGGTGCCGCTTGGCCGGCTCGGCGAGGGCGAAGATATTGCCAATGCAGTGCTGTTTCTGGCATCGAAGGCAGCCGCCTACGTGACCGGGGAAACCCTGCACGTGAACGGCGGCATGCTGATGGACTGAATTGCAGCAAAGTCAAGGCTTCCGCGTATAGATTGCCACTATAGATTCACATACAATACCGGGCCACGGACAGGGATCACCTTGTTAGATCAAGGGCTTATCGTCGGTTTGGCGGGGCTTCCCGAGTACCGCAGGCGCGGTGCACAGATCGCCCGGGAACGGCATTACAAGCTCGGCAGCGCAAGACGCGCGAGCCGTGGCGAGATTTTGAATGAGTCTTCTCAGGAGAAGCTACCACTATGAGCAGTATTGAAGAACAAGTAAAAAGCATCGTTGCCGAGCAGCTCGGCGT
>Ga0209536_100000666_pt1 | contig 56180 bp, 41 predicted proteins | sample DeeMarSeWOR28_12_FD_187461 | JGI IMG/M metagenome (GOLD analysis project Ga0209536, IMG submission 187461) | Marine sediment microbial communities from White Oak River estuary, North Carolina - WOR-2-8_12 (SPAdes) (version 2) | ecosystem: Environmental > Aquatic > Marine > Intertidal zone >... | reverse complement strand
CCTATATACGTCTGACGTCCGTCGGATTCATCAACCCGCCAGTAATAGGTCTTGCCCATTTCAAGTGTAGGAAGGGCATATCTTAAAGTTACTTGTGCCGTAGCGCCGGTGGCATTGTTGACATCGTCGAAACTCTCGCCGAAGTACACATAATGTAATTTCGCACCCCAACCCGGAGTCCAGCTAAGGTCCGCCTCCAGGTCAATAAACTGACCGTTATTTGGCGGACTGGGCTTCCACGCGGTATAAGGTGGAACCGTAAAGCTCCAGACATCACCCTCGTGTTTTGTCTCTCCGTCGGCCTCAATTTCATCGACCGCCCAGTAATAAGTTGTTCCCGGAACAAGACCATCAGGAAGAGGCATACCGGGAAAACCGATAATCATGTAATTCGTAAGCGCATCCAAGTTACCGGCCAAAGCATTGGGATCTCTATTTTCCACATCGGCCCAATTATCGCTTACATATACATCATGAGAAGCTGCGCCATATCCATTTGTCCAGCCAAGAGTTGCCCAGGTTTGCTCGTAAATGGCACCATGAGCCGGAGATGGGGCAGAGGCTTTGTATAACCGAGCCAGCAACTCCACCTCGGCAATCTGCATGAAGGGTTCGGTTGCCGCGTCGCGAATCTCTGGGAACAACAACTGATAATGTGCATACGCAACGTCATTATCGAACTCGATGGGCGTTGTGTTTTTCGTACGTCGAGGCCAGCCTGTAGCTCCGTCAAAGTCCACAATGGGACCTTCGGCGATTAAGGTATACGGCCCGTCAATGCTTTCGTTGGCGCCGGATAACTCGTACTCGACGGGGTCACGGTAGTCTGCGTCGTTGGCCGTGGTAAAGCTCAGCCCGTTAACCACGGTCGGCCCCACAACTGGTGTGACTCGAAATCCTGTGGCTACTCCTCTCCCACCTCTGAAGTGCAGATATTTCGTCAATATCTGGTCATCTATGGCATTAGGCGGTATTTCATTGGGTGGCCAACCCCATGTATTGACGCTACTAGGTCCGTCGTCCGGGACGCCCACTACCGTATCGAATGGGCTCGTTACGTCGATCATCCCCTGCGACATAGCCATTGAACTCAATAGCATGGTGATCACAACAGCAACTAAAAATAACATTTTCTTACACATAAATAATGCTCCAAAAAATTTATTACCTCTGCTTTAACTAAACACAAAAACCGTTAACTTGGAGTGGGTTTTATACCAATCCAATCAGTATAAATCCCAAACACCAAACTCTATACATATTATCCTAACCTAACAGAACTGCTTTATTTTTATGGATGCAGGCCAATATCATCGAAGTACATCTTACCAGTACCGCCGGGTGGATTGGCCTTATCACCAATGCCGATGGTAATAGTATTGACATCCGTCAGGTTTATGCCATTATCTGCAATTTCCTGCAGGGGGATGTCCCACCGTGTCCATGCGTGTATCTGGATTGCGGCCGGATCTTCATGCGTCACAACCGCTAGTGTACCCGCGCTGTTAGCTATAGCAATATATATCGGAGCAGCATCGTTAACGATATTTCCGTGGAACCAAATGGTAAGCATCTTGACGTCCGACGCAGTCCAGTCCCGCGGAGATTCCAGAGTCAGGATCGCCTCGGCATACTTGCCGTTAATATCATAAACATACGGCATAGATTGTCTGCCGCCATGAACCACTTCCTGCTCTGCATAAGGAGGTAAGTCATTGCCGACAAGAGCGCCATTCGTGTTAGTTCCATAACCGTCTATCCAATATCCGAATATTGTATTGCTGCCCGGATTGGGCGGATCGATATCATTGTAGGATTCTATGTCGTCCACGACAAGATAATCGGCCGTAGTGAATGACCAGACGCCGCCTTTGTTCGTATTGTTTTGGCCATCGACCTCATCAATGCGCCAGTAGTAACTCGTGCCTCCCATGAGGGATTCGGGATCATATTGCACATCGTCAAGGTTTTTAGAGCCTTTATACTCAGGTGAAGCGGTAGTAGCGCTTCGCACGGCATCTTTATCCGTGCCGAAATAGACCTGATGCGACTCAGCGTCATCTCCCGCTACCCACCTTAGTATTGTTGTCTGTTTTACATTCTCAGCGCCACTGTATGGATTCGGGCTTCCGACGGCGCCCGGGGTCGAAAAATTCCAGACCTCGCCCTTCAGCGTTTCGACTCCGTGGAACTCATCAACCCGCCAGTAGAAAGTTTTACCCGATTCAAGTGTGCCGGGAGTATAAGTTGTAGCACCCCGTGGTATACCCACGACGGCATCATTCACGTCGTCATAATCATCGCCGAAGAAGACATAGTGCAATATCGCACCGAAACCAGGCCCCCATTCAAGGACTATATTCGGATCTACAGATTCTGCGTTATCGACTGGGCTCGGATTGTGTGCAGTTTTTGGAGTAATCGTAAAGCTCCATACAGGACCGCTGTGTATCGTGGTCCCATCAGCTTCAACATCCTCGATCCGCCAGTAGTATGTCGTACCCTTGACAACACCATCAGGATAAGGAAATCCGGGGAATCCAACAGCATAAGTCGTATCAGCTTGGGTAATCCTGAACGTATCGCCCGTGCCGGCTTCGACTTCATCGCGATTCTCACCGACATAGATAGAATGTGAGGCCGCATAATCTCCAGGCGACCAATTAAGCGTCACAGCCCTATCTCGAACTATGGCTCCATCAGCAGGATCCGGATAACGGGGATTCGGCCTTTCCCCGCCTACCCACAGATTCCGGCTTGGGACTACCTCGCGGGTGAATCCAGGACCCGACCAGAACAGCTCGCACCTGGCATCGCCGCCATTCTCATAAAGCTCCACTTTAATTTCATATCGCAGTTTGCCTGTCAACTCAATTCTGCCATTGTCACTGGTGTTCCCTTCCGCCCAATTATCAATAATCAGTTCGTTATTCACCCACAACCGAATGCCGTCATCTGACTGGGTATAAAAAGTGTAAGACCCTGGGGTCGGCACTTCAATCTCACCTGTCCACCGTACCGAGAAACCATCAGCGTTTACGGATGGATCCGGCGAACCGTCCGTCCAGTTGAAATTAACGGCAGGATCTAAACGCTCCATTACCAAAGTCTCCCAGGGGTCCGCTGGAGGCCCCCCGCCGGATGAGTGATAATATTGGCCCAATAAGCCCTCAACTCCGTTGGCCACACCAACCAGACCCAGTGCCAAAACAACCGAAATTAAATATATCAATTTTCCACGCATAGTAATCCTCCTTAAAAATTCAAGATACCTGCGCTTTGGCTACACACCAAAACCACTAAACTTGGAGCAGGGCTTATACCGAACCTTATCAGCATAAGCCCCGAACTCCAATCTAATATACTACTTCAACCGCTTAAATTTAATCCGCGGTCGAATCCTAACAAACACCAATGCTTACGGATGCACGCCAATATCATCGTAGTACATTGTACCTGTACCACCGGGCTGCATACCGGTCTTATCGCCGATACCAAGTGCTATCGAGGTCACATTGGTAACATCAGCACCTTTGTCAACAAACGCCTGCAGGGGGATATCCCATGAGAGCCATGCGCCTACCTGTGCTGCGGTTGGATCTTCGTGTATCACCGGAAGACCGCCGTTGATTACAACATAAAGCGGATCGGCTGCATTATCAGTAATACCCCTGAAGTAAATCCTCAGCGTAGTGCCGCCGTTCTGTGTCAAATCTATGCCGTCCAACGCCAGCTCAACCTCTGAAATCGCAAGAACACTGTTATCGAACACGACAGGCATAGATTTACGGCCGCCGTGGACGATGGTTTCTTCCATATAAGAAGCAGTGCCTTCGTCACCCACCATTGAGCCGGTACCATTACCGGGGTAAGCCGGTTCACCATCGTGCTCTCCATAACCAAGGCCGTCTTTCCAGAACCACCATATCTCTTTGTTACCAATATCGTAGTCCTCGAAGTCGTCGATGACAAGGAAATCGGCGGTCGTGAATTGCCAAACATCTCCAGTCCATGGGCTGTTAGGATTCAGGTCGTTTACTGCGTCAACACGCCAGTAATAAGTCGTAGACCATTCAAGATCACCCGGATCCAAGTTCTCTGAACCAAGATCGGTGGAACCTTTGTACTCTGGTGAGCTCTTGTCGGCATCCCGTACGGCCTGTTCATCGGTTCCCAAGTAAATATCATGCGAAGCGGCTTCGTCGCCGGCAGTCCACATTAGAGTGGGTGTCTGCTTAGCGTTCTCGGCGCCATTAACCGGATTTGGACTAATGGCCCAAACCGGAAGCAGCAGCGAGGTCTGAGGAACTATCTCCTTAACCAATAAAGGATTGGACCAGGACAATTGGGCCTGCATATTACCGCCGCCTCCGTAGCCTCCACCTTCAACATTGGCAATTTCCATCACGATCGGGACCATTCCACCCTCAAGTTCGATCTTACCCTGGTACTCGATAGCCATATGATGTGCCATCCAATTATCTACGAGCAACTGGTCGTTTACCCACAGGCGTATCGCTTCATATACATTAGCGTAGAAAGTATAGGTCTCAGGGTAAGGAACGTTTATCATACCGGTCCATCTCACCGAGAACACAGGAGCCTGAACTCCAGGGCCGGGTGAGTCGCCACCCCAGTTATAGTCAATTCCAGGTTCTACCCGAGTAAGCGCAGGTGTACCGGCTAAAGTCACATTATTGAAATATTCTCCCTTAATACCGCCAAGGCTGGCATCGCCGGTTGTAAAGCTCCAGACCTCACCTTTATGTAATGTGAAACCATCGGATTGATCAACACGCCAGAAGTAAGTCTTGCCCACATCGAGTGGATCAAGTGAATAACCAGGATTTAGTTGTGCTGTTGCGCCCGTGGCGTTGTTGACATCATCAAAATCGTCACCGAAGTACACATAGTGCATTCTCGCACCCCAACCTGCGGTCCAGTCAAGATCGGTGTTCGGATCTACAAGTCGTGCATTATCAGGCGGTATCGGCTTCCAGGCAGTCCTGGGAGGAACTGTAAAGCTCCAGACTGCACCTTTCCATGGACTGTCCGGATTTGTCTCATCGATCTCATCGACTGCCCAGTAATAAGTGGTACCTTCAGAAAGACCATCCGGATAAGGAAATCCCGGAAAACCAACAATAAGATACTCTAAGCCCAAATCCTGGTGAGCCTGGAACGCCTCCTCAGCCCTGTTTTCCACATCGTCCTTATTATCGCTGAAGTACACATCATGCGATGCTGCGGCATATCCCGCCGTCCATCCTAAAGTCGCCCACGTATCCTCATAGATTGCACGGTCAGCAGGAGACGGGGCCGAAGCTTTCAGGTCACCACCAAGGACTTGTATCTCACTCGCTGAAAGTGCCCGGTTATAGATACGAACGTCATCAAGCATACCATTATATTCGTCGCCAGCTGGCGCCGTTTCATGTTTCGTACCAATTGTAAGAGTCCCATCGGAAACACCCATTTGTCCCGTAGATGCTTGTTCGCCGACTACTACTCCGTTGTAGTAAACCTTCATCGTCGAGCCATCATAGGTGGCTGCAAGATGGGTCCACTCGCCTAACGGAGGCAAACCAACAAACTCGAGCCTGTCAGCCGAAAGACCAGGCACATGGAAAACCATATTGTCGCCCCATTCCTTGAGAAGGCGATATTGGTTGTCTCCACCTCCTGAGCTCTTTTGCAATATCCTGTTATTGCCGGTCCAGCTTGGATTAATCCATGCCGCAATTGTGAGTTGTTGGGTCATATCCAACGAAGGGCTGTCCTGAACCTGAACGTAATTGTACGGCCCGTTGAATGACAGTGCCCCGTTGATTTTTCCATCTTCCACCCACGCTACGGGGCCATTGAGAGTACCGTCGTTCCCATTACCTGATGAATCGTGTGCGATTGCACCTGATCCCTCGTCAAACTTCCACCAGCCCACGAGGCTTGGGTCGTCTTGTGCTGTACATATTCCGACTACATTCAGCACAAGAGCAAGAGAAACTAAAAAGATAAATTTCCTGCACATAATAATCCTCCTTCAAATATAAGGATGTTAAAATAAATGAGACCGATAAGAATTTTACCCTCACAACATTTTTTGAATGTCTGCCCAGGACATTTTTTTGATTTGCCGTTACCTCCTTCCATCAGGAACTAACCATATAGTTGATAAGGCAAAATCTTATCTTCGAAGCATACGACTTCGATCGTCTTGTCCGTTCCTTTATTTCGGAATATCCTAAAAATTAAAGATATTCCACCGTCCGGGAAGCATAAATACCACGTGTACGTACCAAAAAGGCACGCGCTTCACCAAAATTAAATTTACCAAATTATGTAGCTTCCGGTCAAGTAAAAAACGTAGTTTTTAGCCCTTCTAATATACAAAATGAAAAATATTTTTAAAAAGATTGGTTTTTTGCTCTGATTTCTTCTAAAAACTCTCTTTGGGGCTATTGTTGAGGATTATTCAAAGTCGAAAATATCAGACAGTTTGAACGGTTTTTACTTTTTCTATGTCGACAGCTCGAATAGTCCCCGGCCGGAGATTTTTCTTGACGGGAACCTAGGTAATTTAGTATAAGCTAATGTTAGTGATTCATATATTATTTACGGTATGTATCTAAGGAACTGTGCTTGCCGAAATGTGGAGTATCTTCAGTTCCCGTGGGTATTTTATATAGTAAAAAGGGTATGAAACGACCGAAGTTTTATGCTTCACAGATAAGTATTTTAGAGCATCAATTATTTGGTAGTTCCTGATAAGGAAGGAGGTTGCAGCAAATCGAAAATATACCCTTTGTCGGCATTGTAAAAATGAGACAAAGGCAACATTCGTTGTTAAACGTTTCATGTTAATTTTTTTACAGGAGGATAATCATGTTTAGTAAATTGACTTATCTGAAATTTTCTTTAATTTTCATATTGGCCGCGTGTGGAGTAGTACAAGCCGACCTTGCAGGATGGGAAGCGGTGATAAGCGATGCTAATCCGCTTCACTGGTACAAGTTCGATGAGACCGGAATTGACTGCATCGATTGGGGCAGCGGAGGTTTGAACGGAACATACGATGGTGTTTCGTTAGGCCAGGAAGGACTTTTTGAACCGGGAACGGCTGTCGGGTTCGAGAGGACCGGCGCAAACCGTGCGAATTTCACCGGCGCGGAAAACTTGCCCGGCCCGTGGACTGTCGAATACATTGTTAAAACGACGAAAGCTCCGGCCGGTAGTGACTCACAAGCCCTGCACGACAGCGATACAACGTCCATTCGTCTTGCCGGCTGGACAGCGATAGGTGAGGCGGGCTTCACACTATACGGTGTCGCCGACTATCGATTCACACCCGAAGCAGGACTCACTCTGAACGACCTTATAATACGACAGGATGTCTGGATGCACATGGTGTTCCGCAACGATGGCAACGGTACACAGTTGTTCTTCAATGGGGAGCTTGTTGGAACAAGCCCGGACTCGGTTGACCTTCCACGGCTTAGAATTGGAGGCCGTGGCGCCGGCCCTGCTGACCATCTCATGGGTGTTCTGGATGAAGCAGTTGTTTTTGACCGTGCTCTGACTGATGACGAGATTCTTGCTCATGCTACTCCTACTTTTCCCGTGAAAGCTACCAAGCCCTACCCGGAAGACGGCGCGATACATGCGGCTACCTGGGTTAGTCTGGGCTGGACGTCAGGATCTACTGCCGCATCGCACGATGTATATATCGGCGAAGATTTTGATCAGGTCAACGAGGGCACTGGTGATACCTTCCGGGGCAATCAGGACTTGATGTTTAATTTTGCTATTATTGGTTTCGTGGGATATCCTTATCCCGATGGTCTTGTGCCCGGGACAACCTACTACTGGCGAATCGATGAAGTCGAGTCCGATGGTACGACTAAACATAAGGGCGACATCTGGAGCTTCCTTGTGCCTCCGAAGACCGCCTATAATCCCAGCCCGGCCGATGGGGCAGAGTACATCGGCATGGACGTATCTCTCACTTGGACTGCTGGTTACTTAGCTGCGCTACATACCGTGTACTTCGGCGATGACTTTGACGATGTGAACAGCGCGACCGGGAATCCTCCTCTGACAGGAACAATTTTCAATCCCGGCCCTCTTGAAAGAGATAAGACCTACTACTGGCGCGTTGATGAGTTCGACGGCTCTGTTACGCATAAAGGCAAGGTTTGGAGCTTTACCACCATCCCCTCGATCCCCATTAACGATCCCGATCTTGTTGGTTGGTGGCCTCTTGATGAAGGTTCGGGGAGCGTCGCCGTCGATTGGTCCGGCCACGATAATCATGGCACTCTAATCGGTGGGCCGCAGTGGGTAGTCGGGCAGAATGGCGAAGCGCTTGAATTTGACGGAACGGATGATTTTGTTAATATTGGATTAGGGGCCGGTGATTATTTCTCCACTTTGAATAGTGGTTTTACAGTTGCCGCATGGATAAACCGTGCCAGCACCGGTACTAATGATGTCATTTTTGGTGCCGGCCGGAATCCTGAAGGAACTTCCGCAGGAGCTAATAATAATGGCTGGAAGCTCTCTATTACTGGCGGGGATGTAATAACGTTTACAACACTTGGCATACTCGATTACACAAGTTCGATAGGAGTTCCAACCGGACAATGGATTCATGTCGCTGCCACTCTTAATGAGGGTGGAACCGAAGCAAAGATATATCTCAACGGTAATCTCGCAGAGACTATCAGCGGGAGCAGTCCAGCTAATCCAGCAACCGGATTGTTCGCCATTGGTTTTGGAGCCACATGGGATCTTGAATTCTTCGACGGTATGATAGATGACGTACGCGTCTACAACAGAATATTGACTGCCGAAGAAATAACTGATGCTATGCGCGGTGATCCGTTGGTTGCCTGGAATCCGAGCCCGGCCAATGGCTCGATGCCTGATATTGATACGGCCCTGCCTCTTAGCTGGTCGCCGGGAGATAATGTATCCCAGCACGATGTCTATTTCGGCACCGATCAAGATGCGGTTGCTGATGCCGATACTACTACAGCCGACATATATCGTGGCCGTCAGAACGGCACGAGCTATACTCCCCCCGAAGGTGTCGAATGGGGCGGCGGGCCATACTACTGGAGAATCGACCAGTACAATACAGATGGCTCGATCAGCAAAGGCAAAATCTGGAGATTTACCGTAGGAGACTTTATCCTCGTTGACGACATCGAAAGCTACGATGGCGGCGAGAATCAAATCTGGTTCTTCTGGCATGACGGCCTCGGTTATGGCGCACCTGGTTCTGAAAATTACTACCCCGGTAACGGTACGGGTGCCGCTGTTGGCGATGAAACTACCAACTCTTACACCGAGGAGACTATCGTGCACGGTGGACGTCAATCAATGCCGGTAGCTTACGACAATAACAAACAGGGATACTCGAAGTATTCGGAAGTCGAACTTGCGCTGACAGCTTCCCGCGACTGGACTAAGCATGACCTTGCTGAATTATCGCTGTGGTTCAGAGGCTACCCGGGATCGGTCGGCAGCTTCGTCGAGGGCCCTGTCGGCACCTACACTTTGACCGGCTCCGGCACTGATATCTGGGGCACCGCAGACCAGTTCCACTTTGCTTACAAAACACTCACCGGTGCCGGGTCGATTGCGGCGAGAGTTGACAGCGTCGAGAACACGAACGGCTGGGCCAAGGCCGGCGTTATGATTCGTGAAACGCTCGGTGCGGATTCAACTCACGCGATGATGGTAGTGACGCCACTCCAGGGTGTCTCCTTCCAGCGACGCAACGCAACCGGAGGCACAAGCGCCTCCGACACGACACCCGGGATCTCCGCACCGTACTGGGTGAAGATAGATCGTGATTTGTCCGGCAACTTTACAGCTTATTCTTCAACGAACGGTTCTTCATGGCAGATGCTGGGAACGCCCGACAATATCTCAATGGGCGTGAATGTATATATTGGTCTGGCAGTGACCAGCCATGATTCCGCTTTGGCATGCCAGGCAGTGTTCTCAAATGTCACAACGACCGGCAATGTCGCTGGGCAGTGGACTAACCAGGATGTGGGTATTAACAGCAATTCCGCTGAGCCGCTTTACGTGGCGGTTTCCAATGTCGCCGGGGCGTCCGCTATAGTTACTCATGACGATCCGGCCGCGGCACAGATCGACACCTGGACCGAGTGGGTCATTCCATTGCAGGCTTTGGCCGATCAGGGCATAAATCTGGCCGATATCGACAGAATTGCGATTGGCCTGGGCACAAGGGGCAATACGACAGTCCCCGGCGGTTCGGGTAAGATGTTCTTCGACGACATCCGGCTGTACCGGTCGAGAGAAGCTGCTGAGCAGTAAAAAATCCGCTGTAGAAGAGATAAAATGGAGTTTTGCAGTAGTTTGGGGTCTATACCGATAGATTCGGTATAGACCCCGTTTAATTTCCCCGCCACAGACGGCAGGATACCACACGTAGTATTTTACTTTTAACTAAAGTAACACGCCGAATTTATCGAAAAAACTATGTAGATATTGTGAGCGGTTATATGACTAAAAACAACAAGAGAAAAAAAGAGAATTCCCAAAATATGCAAACTGGAAGCAGGAAAACCAAATCCAAAAAATCTCGTAAGATAGGAAAAGCAAAGAGCAAAAAATCTAAACCAATTAAGTCGACCGCTAAAAAGGTGTCCGGCAAAAAAACCGATGTAGGAAAATTGTCTAACCAGAAAGGTGTCGCTCAGAATCCAAATGCCGATACTAATAACATCGATCCAAAAGAGTCTAATAAAAAGTCTGACATAGTCGAAGAAAGCAACGGCGAAGAATTAAAACAGGAGCAGACATCTTTTGAAGAAATACTTACGGAGATAATTAATACCAATAAGATTACAGGGGATGCTCAGGCCGAGCAGGAAAAGGAAGATAATGCCGTTCCTAAGCAAGCTGCTGCCAGGCAAAGTAAAGTCGATAAATCTCAGCTCCCGGAAGCCGATGTGTCGTCTGATCAGGAAAATATCTCACAGGATCCAAACGCTGCTGATGACGTCGCCGAAGTTACTGCTGAAGCACCCGGGACAGACAGTGATTTCAAAATAGGCGAAGTGTCCGAAGCCATTAGAAAAATTGCTCAGTCGTCGGATGTTCCTCCGGGCAAGTCCGAAACAACGGAAAATTCAACACCGGATGTTATAGGCGATCTTTTTGAAATATGTGCAAACGACATTATGCAAAACCAGCTAACCTGGGCAAGTCCCGACGACAGCCTGCAACAGGCATTTGCAAAAATGCAGCAGACGGATGCCGGGTATATTATGATCGGGCTTGATGGAGCACTCGAAGGCATTGTCTCAAAATCCGACATAACAAGAGCAATGAGTCCCTACCTGCAGCCGATATTTGCGAAATGGCGCCGGCCCCTGGACGATGCGACACTAAAAATCAGAATCAAATGGATAATGAGCAGGCCCGTTCGCACCATAAAACCGGAAACGTCGCTTGCAGCGATTATGGAACATATGATCCAGTTCCGTGGACGATGTTTGCCCGTGACGGACGAAGAAGGAAACGTACAGGGCCTCGTGACAGCATTCGATATCTTCCAGGCATTGCTAAAGGACAATTCGAATACATGCTCGACAGGAGAAACTTCCCGGGAACTTGTAAAAACAACGTCATCTACACAGACAACATAACGTCCATCCAGCGTCAATTAAATCGAATGAGAGTCGGATGATATAAATAGCAGCGCCGGCAAAGCCCAACTTTGTGAGCAGCGTGGATTAAGCTCCAGTTTTTTCGAAGAGTTCATAAACGTTGAGCAATGCCCGCATTATGTCAGTTACAGTGACTATCCCCCGAAGCTTTTTATCTTCGTCAACCACGGGCAGGCAGCTTATTTTAAGCTCGTGCAGCATTTTCACCGCACTATAGAAAATGCAGTTTTGCCGGACGTACGTGACATTTCGTGTCATGATACTCTTTATAGGTAGGCTCAGGCTCGGATCTCTGGTGTCAACATGGAAAAGACTGCTGCGAAACACATCTGTACCCGGCAGACGCTGGCCACCAACAAAAGGAAGATATCGCAGAACGTCTCGATCGGATAATATCCCAACCAGTACTCCTTCAGTATCCACTACAGGCACGTGCCGGAACTTACCATTCTTCATCGCATCCATTGCCGCAGCCAGGTTGTCGTCGCTGCCAAGGCAAACCACCTGTTCGGTCATAATGTTTTTAACAGTCTGGAAGACCGTTGTGAACAGCGATGTCACATCATCAGCGTCTCTAAGAAGCTGATTCACAGACCGACTATTATTTATTTCAATGTCCGTTTCATTCGGACTCTCAGACAACCGGCATATTGCATCGAACCTGACTATCAGCCTCATAATGTCCGAAGTTGTGACGATGCTCACCAGGTCTTCACCATCGAGAACAGGAACCATATCAACGTGATTGTCCAGCATGGTTGAAAGCATATTCACAATGGACGTCTGCGGTGATACGGTTTTGGGTTTTCTTGTAACTATCTGCCCCAGGAGCTGCCGTTGAACTTTTGGATTTGTTATTTTGGCGGCGTCATTTCCGGCGTCGGGGGAAATCTGTCGGAATATATCTCTTTCCGAGACGACGCCGACAAAGTATGGCTTTTTTTCCTCTCCTATAGGAATATCTACGACGCAAACGTGCCTGATGTCGCTCTGCTTCATAAACTGAAGCGCTGTCCCTACGGTATCATCCAGGGTCAGAGTCTTGACGTTGTTCGGCATGATATCCTTGACAACGCGAACGAATTGAAAAAAGACATCTTTGCCGGAACACATATCATCAATCAAGTCGATTAGCCTGAATCGGTCGCTGGATATGTCGTTCGCTTCCCACCGGACATGGGCAGGATTGTCTTGTTCGGCTGGACGGCTTATAGTGCTGGAAATTTGCTTTTGCATCAAATTATCCTAACTAAATAGTCTCACTTTACATAATCTTCATCGGCAAAGACTTACAACTACTTTATCATGCGGTCATGGATAAAATAGAAACAGCAGCAATCATAATGCTGAGGTGGGAGGTTCCGATAATCCTTCAGTAATCGAACAGCACAGGGCGGCGATTAGAAATTGTGGGAGTGATGAACTTAAGCTATTTTTACCCTCTCCAGGGACGCTGTCTGCTTATATTACCCGACAGTATGTCCTTGGCGATAATGACATCTTCTCTAACCTGAAAGTCAAACATCCCGGCACAGATAAAATCAGCACCGTTTTCATAAGCATATTTGAAGGCATCGCTCGGATGGATAGCTCCTGCAGCCATAACCTTATAAGCGATCCATGGCTTGTCCACTTTCCGCATGAATTCGATTGTTTTCTCCGGCGTCTTCGACCAGATGTTGTCGTTCTCAGGCTGACCGTCAGCGGACCAATACTTATGGCTGTGAAGGGTTTTCATATAGAAATCTACGCCTACGTTCTCCTTTTCACATGCCATGGGCACTTTGATACTGTGCCCCGCAACTCCCGCAATGGCGCCGTTTTGCTTTATAAATTCGACCGCCTTCGCAAGAAGATCGACCCGCCCCTCATCGACGCAAGTGTCTGCCACTCCCCCATGTACATAAGCTCCAATCGCTCCGTTATCGATGGCCGCCTTGGCATCACTTAACGGATCTTCTGACGGCATCTTTACCTGGGCGATCCACTGCAATTTGCCGCCCCTGTTATTCCAGTATTTGTTTATAATCCGAATGCAATGCTCATCAAGCCGGAGTATTGCGGTATTGATGCCGGTTTCTTCGCATATCTCGAAAGTCTCCATTACCTTATCATCGGTAAAATACTGTCTCAGCAGGTCGGAGACGTAAATCAGGTCCCGGCTGTGAGCGAATCCGCTGATCAAATTGCCGCCGCAGAAGATTCTGCTGATCGTGATGTTGCCGATCTTGCCCATCGGCATCCCCTTGGCCGAACCTGCGGAAGTTACAGCAGCCGGCTTCCGCGTAGTCGCTGCTAATAATGCTTTCTCTTCGAAACTCAAAGCCAGAGCCGCCGTCGGAGCAACAATTGATTTCTTCAGAAAAGCCCTGCGGTTTACATTGTCGGACATCGTTTACCTTTCTTTTCATTACTCAAATAAGACGAGCCCAATTATAACCGATTTGACCCTTCCTGTCCAAACCAAATATTGTTGATTGCCGAATTCAGCTTTAACCTCAAATTGAAAACCGAAAATCTTAAATTGGCAGGTGGGATTCGTAGTACTTATTTTTTGCTGTGAGCTTCAACTGTTCGCGTCATAAGACCATACTTGTTGCCGGTAAGGTAGTGCAGCGTGTGGAATTTCTCCGGTATCCATCGACCGTCAAAGAGTTCCTCCTCAGCCAGTGCCCGAACTACTTCGCATATCAACAGGTCGTGTGATTCCATCTTGAATGTCTCCACAATCCGGCACTCGAGATGGCCGGCACATTCTTCGATCAATGGCGGTTCAACTATCCCGGCGGCGATCGGCGTCAGGCCGCTTTCTTTAATTTTATCGATGTCTCTTCCTGTTACACATCCAACGTAATGAGTTTGCTCAAGCAGTTCTTCGCCGGGGATGTTTATGACCAGCTCGTTATTTTGCTTTATCAGCTCGTAAGAATACCTGACATGGCTTATGGCCAGCAATATCAGGCAGGGATTAGCAGTGTTAATCGGCGTCTGCCAGCTAAAGGTCATCACATTCGGTTTTTCCATCGTGCCGGATGTGACCAGCACAACACAGCCCGGCTCGACCAGCCATTTCGCCTTATTCAGTTCAACTTCTTTTTTCATGCCGTACTCCCCGTATAAACAAAATGCGAAATTAACCCCGTACATCCCCCAAAGCAAGCAAAAAAGGCCGACAGCCTCTCATGCTGACAGCCCTTTGTTGATTACGTTGAGTGGTTTGTTTTTTGGAGTAGGCCTATTGCGCCAAGGCTGCGACTTGCTCTGCGGTCAGAGCTTGTTTGTAAATACGAACATCATCGATAAAGCCGGAGAAGAAAGTGTCTGGAGCAAGGTCTTTTGCAACGCCAACATACATACCGCCAGTCGATGGTTTTAGTGCGGTTAACGCTTCTGTATCTCTAATAACTTGTATATTGTCTATATACAATTGCCTGTGCGAGCCATCCCAGACAAAACCGATATGATGCCACTGACCATCTGTAATTACAGATTCTGATTCCAGTGGGCCGACTGCAGTAGAAGTTAGCTCAGTGATCAGTCTGCCATCTGAAGCGTTTATACCAAGCCATGTCGCTCCGATCCCGCCAAAACTGTTTTTCTGTGAGATTATCACCTGTCCGGGCGAACCTCCTTTTATCCAGGCAAATACGCTGAATTCGACTAACTTTGGATTTAACACATTGTCTGTACTGACATAATCATCTATCCCATCGAATTCCAAAGCGCCTGCTACCTGGCCACCGTCAGGATGCCAAGTTGGATTTCCACTCAGTGTGCCATAATTGTCGCCAGCACTATCATATGCAATATCACCTTCTATCTCATCCATCTTCCAGTATGCGACCAATTCTTTCGGGAAAATTTCCTCAAACAAATGTTCGGCCAAAACGATCATATCCTGGACATCAACGATGCCGTCCCCCAAAGGTGTAGGGCCAATGTCACACAACGAATAGTCTGTGCCCCAGTGGTCAACCATAATACACATGTCAGCACTATCTACAATTCCATCGCCATTTAGGTCAACAATTGGAATTATCGATATCTGCCATATATCGACGTTTCCGACTCCACCTGGCCGTGGAGACATCCAGTCACTGAAGTATAGAGTCCGACCATCGGCTGAAATACTCGGTTCACATTCACCAGCCGAAGTGTTAATGGCCGGCCCAAGATTCACAGGAGTGCCCCAGTCACTATCTTTCGTTGCCCGCTTCGACATCCATATGTCCCAATCACCATATCCACCGGATTTATTAGAGGTGATAAAAAGTGTCAAACCATCGGACGAGATGCACGGGTGACCGTCGAAGCCGGAACTGTTGACCGTTGGTCCAAGATTTTCTGCTTTTTCCCACGGGGCCGATACACTTGCCCGTGTTGCTACGTATATATCCCAATCTCCTGATCCACCGCCTCGGTTAGAACCAAAGAAAAGCTCCAGACCATCAGATGATATGCACACACCCAACTCACCAGCACCACTGTTGACAGAAGGGCCAATATTGGCGGGTCTACTCCAGGGATCTTCGATGGTTGGCCGTGTCGAAACATATATATCCCCCTCAGCAAAATAAAACGACAGTCCATCGGCGGAGATGCACGAATCAGTGATACTAATGTTGAGTGGCGCTGGATGATTTACTGCTATTCCCCACGGACCCTCTGTGGTTTTCCGTGTTGCTATCCTCAGAGTCCCAAAAGTCCACCCATTGTAGAAGGTGTAGAGGTAAAGCGATAAGCCATCGGCCGAGATGTTCGGCCCTCCGTCCTCTACTGAAGTATTGATCAATGGCCCGAGATTAGTTGGTTCACCGAAGGTGAAATCTGCTTTCGCAGTTCTGTTGCCAAACACAACAGCAATAACGACTCCAACTAAAACAAACCTCATTCTAAAAACATTTAACCATTTCATTTTATACTATCCTTTCTGCCCAAAAGGCATTCAAGTATTATAAAAAATCGAATTTCCGAACGAATCAAATGGTTCTTGTTCTTCAGGTACCTGCGAAATACTCCTACTTTGTAATACGGGTAAAATCACTGATGCTGCGCATTCTGCTGAAAAATTACGATTTTTTATTATAGGACCACATTGTCTATTTTACACTTGAGAGGGTATTTAATCAATTCTTTTTAAGTATAAGCGTTTGACTACAAACCACTTATCGGTTATATTAATCATAGGCATCTACGCAGGGATTTATTTGAGAAGAAGCTTTGGAAAAGCTGCGTCGTTCTCTTGTTAATAGGACATATAGCCCATGGGATATCATGATGAGACAAGCATGGGGGGCACAGCGAAAGCCTTTCTAACCACTCACTGGTCTCTGATAAAAGACTTCGAATCAGACGACGAGAGAAATCGGTCTTTGATAAACCTGCTGATCCAGAGATATTGGAAACCGGTATACTTCTACTTACGCCGCAAAGGCTATAACAACGAGCAGGCCAAAGACCTGACACAGGGCTTCTTCTATGAGGTTGTGCTCAGCCGCAGATTGGTCCAGACTGCCGATCCGGCAAAAGGCCGTTTCCGATCACTTCTTTTATCCGCTTTGGAACGGTACCTTATTGATCAAATAAGCAAAGAAACAGCAAAAAAACGCATCCCTAAAGATAAACTTGTTTCGCTTGATCTTACCGAGAACTGGAATTTACCGGATATTGTCTCAGAATCAAGCCCTGATGATTCGTACAACTATGGTTGGGTATCCGCTCTGCTGGATCAGATTCTCTCCCAGGTGCAAGACAAATGTAAAGAGCAGGATATGGAAGTTCATTGGAATATCTTTAATGATAGAGTCGTTCGGCCAATTGTCGAAGATGCTGCTTGCCCCTCGCTGACGGAGATTTGCCGGAAGTATAGTATCGAAAATGAGAAGAAGGCTTCGAATATGACGATTACTGTCAAGCGATGTTTCCAGGCGGCACTTAAAGAGTGTATCCGCAATACCGTAACTTCGGAACAGGAAATCGATGAGGAACTAAGGGAGATAATGCGTTTTTTTCCGGAAGGCGCGCAGCATTCCGATTAAAAGCCGTTCTTATTAATTAGGTGAAAAGATAATCTGCATCCAGTCTGCCACCTCGATGGATGCAGATATTAACTATTTGCATGATACAAAGGCTTAATCATGACTACAGATTTCACATCCGGCAGTAAACCTGAGCGTCTAAAGGAGCTTCTCTCACTTGGACTTGAAGAATCAGCAGATGAAGATGCAACTCAGTCCTCCAGCCCCCTGGATCTATTCATAGAAAAACCGGGAAGCCGGATAGGCTGTTACGAGTTGAAACATCTCCTGGGTGAAGGCGCCATGGCCGTTGTGTATCTGGCCCAACAGCAGCAGCCGGTCAAACGCAAGGTTGCGTGCAAGATTATTAAACCCGGCATGGATTCCAAAGCTATTATTTCCCGATTCGAGGCAGAACGGCAGGCCCTGGCTTTATTGGATCACCCCAACATAGCACATATATACGATGCCGGTGCAACAGAGGACAAAAGACCTTTCTTTGCTATGGAGTATGTCGAAGGCTTGACGATTACAGAGTATTGTGACAGGAACCGGTTGCCTATCAAAGAGCGATTGGGTCTTTTCCTAAAAGTTTGTCAGGCCGTCCATCATGCACACCAGAAAGGTATCATTCATCGAGATATCAAGTCCTCCAACATCCTTGTTTCGCTCCAGGACGGCCAGCCTGTCCCTAAGGTGATTGACTTCGGACTGGCCAAGGCAATCCGGGGAGTGTTAAGCGAACGAACCCTGGTCACTGAGCAAGGTCAACTATTAGGAACACCCGAATATATGAGTCCGGAGCAGGTAGACATAGCCAATGAAGACATTGACACCCGCTCGGATATCTATTCATTGGGAGTGCTGCTTTATGTTTTGTTGACCGGTGTTCTACCCTTCGATTCCGAGATTCTCCGCGAAGGCGGGATCGAAAACATCCGGCAGGTTATCCGTGGAACCGAACCCAAGACGCCAGGCACTCGGTTAAAAAGCTTAGGCGATCAGGCCCAATACGTAGCTGGAAATCGACAAACCGAGGTCGCAATACTTGTCAGACGTCTGCAAAGAGAACTCGAATGGATTCCCATCAAGGCGATGCGTAAAGAACGCTCAGAACGTTATCAGTCGGCCTCCGAACTTGCAGATGATATTGAAAGCTATTTAGAGGGTGGTGCCCTCACGGCCGGACCACCGAGTACAATATATCGGCTTAAGAAAATCGCAAAAAGGAACCGCGCTTTGATTACAGGCATTGCAGCAGTTGTTATAGTATCAATTGTTGGCACTGTTGTTTCAACTACTTTCGCCATCAAGGCCGAGCGGCAAGCAAAGGCTTCCCAGGCAATTAACGATTTCTTTGTAAATGACCTGTTTTCACCGACCAATCCGGCATGGGGAATAAATCGTGAAGTCACTGTTGAGTTACTTATGGATGTTGCAACGCAGCGCCTGGAGGGTAAGTTCGAAACAGAACCCGTAATCGAAGCATCTATACGTCAGACCATAGGATATACGTACTTCAAACTTGGCAATTTTGAAGCTGCCGAATTGGACCTGATACGTGCGATTAAGCTTAGAAGAGAAAGTGTTGGAATGAAGAACTTACAAAGTCTTCGGTTGTTAATGGGACTGGCCTGGGTATATATGAGTAACGGAATGCATGATAAAGCCGAGCCGATTTTGGAAGAGGCTGTTGACGGTATGAGGCAGATATTGAGTGATGTCGATTGGAATTTGCTGGAAGCGACAAGCCGGCTTGCATGGGTATATACAAAGCAGGAACGTTTCGAGGAAGCCGAGAAACTGCAGGCCGGAGCCCTGGAAGTCGTACAGCGCAAATTAGGGCCTGAGCATGCTTATGCTCCGAACCACATGGAAGGATTAGCCTATTTATATTTTATGCGCGGTCTTAATGAGAAGGGATTTGAGTTACACAAAAGAGCCCTAGAAATCAGCCTGCGCCACATTGACGTGAATCCGGGTGAGACCGCCAACATCAGTAGGGGCCTTGGATGGTGGTATGCGGAATTGGGTTGCTATGGTGAAGCCGTAGAGCCGTATATCAGAGCCCTGGAACTCGGACGCAAAATAAATGGTGATGAACATCGTAGTACTTTGAAATGGATTGGAGAGCTGGGTTTACTGTACCGTAAAATGAAGCGGTATGACGAGGCCGAGAAACTACTGATGGAAGAGCTTGAAACTCACCAACGAGTCTTTGGACATGAAGATGAGGGAACTTTGAATTCGATGATTCACGTTGCCGAGCTCTACAGAGACCAGGAAAAATTCGACGACGCAGAGCAATTATTGCTCAAAGCAGAAGAAACAGCACGTCGCGTGTTGGGCGATGAACACAAAATCACTAATACAAGCGTAACTAACCTAATCGACCTCTACGAAGCCTGGAACAAGCCGGAAAAAGCCGACCAGTGGCAATCAAAACTACCCAAAGAGAAATAAAGCTTTGCGGAAATCCTAAATACGAATATCTAAACCCTAAACAAGCACGAATTTTCAAAGCTCTAATTTTCAAAACTTGCGACTTTATGCCTTTTTTATAATTTTTGTCATTTAAGAATAGGATTTGTTTAGAGCTTCGAATTTAGTGCTTAGTACTTCGATATGTGAGATGCCAACCAGAATTGAGCATTGAGTGCCTTCTCACGGAGATTTTCTGAGAATTTTACGGAATATGCCCGCTTTTTTCGATTGCCGTTCGTAGAATGTATAAAAAACAGAATGCAGAATGAAGAATTGAAAACGAAGAACATTATTATATATGATTTTTTCTCTTTTCTGTGTCCATCTGCGGTTAATGAAGTTGAAAAAACAAAGCCAATTTGCCTGCTGGATAAATCGGCGTAATCTCTTGTGCGAAAGGACTTTATGGCAATATTTTGCCTTGCGGGGCGCAAAAAAACAAAGCCAATTTTACTTAGAAATAGCTGTCGCGGGTATATAAAAAGGCCGAACTCAATCAGCCCGGCCATGGTTTGTGCTGCATCACTTGTTTTGACAGCAAAATTTTGAAGAAATTATCTACCGCCTGTTACTGTAGCCAGTAGATCTCGATCCATAATAGGCATCGAAAGGATTTCTATGTCCGTCATCCGCTCCACCCAGCAAAGGATAGGTGAGAACCTGCACTTGTTCGCGGAATTTGTCGAAATCCAGGTCGCCCTTTGCGAAGTCATCAATCTTCGACCTTGTCGTGCGAATGACCACAGCGGTGCGTGAAGGCAATCCGGTGCTGACCTGGAACGGTTCGCTGATTATCCTCTTGTGTCCATTGACCATAATTGTTCTCCTGGTCGTTACCATCGTAGTATCGCCAGAAGCTTCGCCGCTTCCGATGACTGTCAGAATCACCGACTCGTCCTTTTTCAAACTTCGGATGTTCGCAGCGTGTTTTAGTGCTTTTATCAGGGTCGTTTTGAGGTTTTCCACCTTCTCAGGTTCATATTTACTTTCCTGGTGGTCGGTTCTGTCTCTTCTATCAACCTTTTCCGGTTCATACATTTCCTGTCTCATCTCCTGCCAGACGGGATCGCCTTCTTCTGCTTTTTGGGTTTCCTGCTCTTGCTCTTGCACATCGGGCGGAGGTGATAGCGGAAAATCCACTTTCAGCAAAAACAATGCCCCAAAACCCTGCAGGTACATGCTTTGTATCTCATTCCTACTGCTGCCCAGTAACATTCCGTACGGACTACGTCGTCCGGGGAGAAAAATGCTGCTGGTTACTGTTGCGATGCGTTCCTGGTCAAGGTTTTTCTCGAAGATGCGGGACATAACGTTCATATCTTCGTTTATTGTTAAAAGGTCCTCTGTCGTGGTTTGCTCGGATGGTATCACAAGAACTGTTCCGGCACTGCCGGATCGCGATCCGAAAGAGACGCTCCTGAACAGCTCGTCAGCCACCAGATCAACAGAACCCGGCGATGGAAGAGTCGGAGGTGTTGGCGGAGCCGGTGTCGGAGTAGGCGCCGACATAAGTATCGAGGGAGTAGGGGATGGCGTTACGGGCTGGCTTGTTTGAGCCTGTGCGAAAGCCGTCACCAACATACTTAATGCTACTAATACAATAATTGTTCGGGTAAGTGTTTTCATTTTTCTGTCCTTTCAATTTTATTTGTCAGAATTTTCAACTTCATCCTGATTCGATTGCTCGGGTTGGGTGTACGATAAAAACTGTGCCATACCCTGCCTGGTCCGCATTAGCTCATCTTCCGTCTCCAGGGCGAAAGTTGCAAAAGCATTGCTCAACTCATCTCTATCTCTGAGCCTATTCGATTCGATCTGACCGAGAGCCGCCGCAACCAATTGCCTATCCTGGTTTTGCGCCTCATTGAATGAGTCGACTAACTCTGTGAGCAACTCATTAGTCACTGCGTTAGAAGCGGCTACAGATTGCAAGACAGCCCGCCTCAGGTCCTCACGATACTGCTGAGACAACTCATCCTGAATTCGGACATAAGCGTTCGCCAGGCCCAACTGCAAATATTGCTTCGTTTCAGCAAGCAGGTTCTTACGAATTTCTGGTTCGAGAGCATCACGTATCTGTGCCATGTTCGGCGCTTGTGGAGCTGACAGCCGACCTGTAGCATAACCGGCTGCGATAAGCAGCACCGCCGCTGCTGCAATTTTAGTTAGGCTTTTTGCAGCCCTAAGACCTTCAAACATCAGGATTCGATTATTCTGCTCAACAGTATCTGTCTGTTCAACGGTCTCAGCCAGCTTTGCGATGGTTGAATTGACCAGTTCATGGCGTGGGCCTGGTGGAATCTGCTCATTTTTGAGTGCTTCTACCGCTTTTTCTAATTTTGTTTCATTTTCTTCCATAATATAACCTCACTTACACTCTTTTATCGATAACTCGAAGGAATCGCGTAATTTAGCTCTTGCCCGATGCAGCAGCACGCCGGTAGCATTAGTCTTAATACCAAGCTCATTAGCGATTTGCCGATAGCTCATATCATTTAAATATCTCAGGCAAAAGGCCTGTGCTTCTTGTGACGGCAGTTTAGTTAGCGATTTTCGCAACATATCTGTTAATTCTTCCTGTTGCACTCGCTGGGCCGGAGAAGGATTCGTACTTTGCAGAGCATCCCAGTCAGCAGTATCCGACTCAGAATGCGAGCGGCGAAATCTCCGGCGGAGCTGGTCAATCGCCCGGGCGGTCGCCAGCCGAACCAATAGAGCCGAAAAATTACGCACGCGCTGCCGCCGACAAAATTCCAGTGCCGAAACAAAAGTTTCCTGGAAGCAGTCGGCAGCATCTGCGTGATTGCCAAGCAATCGGTATAATGTCTGCCATACAACCGGTCCGTGTTTTTCGATAATTACCTGCCAGTCAACCACTTGCAAGCTCCATCGGAAACTTTTTCTTATCAGCAAAGCCTCTGGTCGAATTTGACGGAGCAATCGAAGCATCTTTCATATTCGCCAATAATACGCCGTCGTTATATAAGTCGCTGCTTGAGATTATTTTATTACAATAATTCTCAGTTTACGACTCTCGGTTAAAAATTGAGTGTCAGGTGTTGAGAAAAATTTTATATTTTTTTTATTTGTTGAAATTTTTTCTTGCAAAGATTTTCTTGGTGTATCAAAATGACAGTGTTTCAATGGCCAATGGTAGAAATTCGCAAGGCAGCAGATCGGAACTTTCTCAAGTGGAGGCCAGAATGACTGGAAAAGTCAAGAGCAGACAAATAAAAACAGAAGGTTTTGTCTTGGATTCAAGCCGAGTTTTCATCTTTACTTTTATTCTTCTTTTAAACTGTGCGTTATTACTCGTTCTTGTGGGATGCGAAAATCCGGAGATGAAAGCCGCTGAAGCTGAAAGGGCTCGAAAGTTGCCACCGGATGTAAGAAAGGCTAATATACAAAATTCACTGGATCAAAAATTCGAGAATCCGGTGGCGCATTATGAATTGGCCCAGGTATATCATGCCGAAGGGAACTGGGCGAAAGCGGAATATCATTATAATATAGCTTTGAGTTTTGATCCTGCTAACGCGGACGCTCAGGTTTCGATGGTAAAGTTATTTCTTGACAGTGGCGATACGGCAAAATCCCAAAACTATGCCAATGCCTATATTAAAAATGCCGGTAATTCCGATATCGAGTCACTAAGACTTGCAATGGCGTTTGATAAGCAGCAACTTGACGAATATGCGTTGATTTGTTATCAACAAGCGCTTAATTTGGCGCCGGATTCGAAAAGAATTAACAACCAAATGGCCTACTATTACCTGGGTAGAGGTGACGAAGAACGAGCAAAGGAATATTTCGTTCGTAGTTTCCAAATCGATCCCAGTCAACCGGAAGTGGCCGGTGAGTTGGGTAAGCTCGGAGTGGAAGTAAAAATACCGGGTAAAACCGAAGCAGAGACAAGAAAACTACTTATAGAACGAAAGTATAGAATGGTGATGAGGCATGGACGGGTTCAATTCGAGCCAAATGATGATACATAATGAGTCATGAATGATTTTCGATGCTTCAGTTCGGCGATTGGACTGAATTGAGTGTCGAATATAAAAAATTAAATATTGCTTTTTCATTGCCCCGTGGCGAAAGGATGCGCTGCGGGGTTTTTTAGTATTCAATTGACAATTACGAAAAGTCCCTTTCTAATTATCATTTATTGAGGTCACTTATTGTAAAGGAAAGATATTGTGTTTGGATTGCATATTGCGGATATTTTTGTGCTGGGTTTGTATTTGCTGGGTATGGCTGTCATCGGCTTCTGGAGCGCTAAAAAAATAAAACAAAGCCATGACTTTTTCATGCCCCGTCGATTTGGCAAAGCAATGATGGTAATGTTTGGATTCGGGGCGGGGACACATTCGGACCAGGCCGTCGGAGTGGCATCGAAAAGCTTTTCAAGCGGGCTCTCGGGAATTTGGTATCAGTGGCTCTGGCTTCCCGTCACGCCGTTTTACTGGCTGATAGCCCCGGTGATGAGACGCTTTCGTGCTATCACAACCGGCGACGTTTTCGAAGCGCGGTACAACAGAAGCGTAGCAGTTTTATATGCGCTTATCGGGATGTTGAACCTTTCGGTGAACATCGGGGTAATGCTAAAGGGTTCGGGCGCGGTTATCTCGGCCAGTACGCAAGGACAGTTGTCAGCAAACGCAGCAATTGCGGTGATGACTGTAGTTTTTGTAGTGTACGGCGTGGCCGGAGGTCTTGCTGCTGCGATTATTACAGATTTTATTCAGGGCATCCTGACAATTATATTTTCATTCCTGCTACTCCCATTGATTATGAATGCCGTGGGATGGATGGATGGGATTCGCGAGGCGATCACCGATCCACAGAAACTAATTTTGGTCGCGCCAGCGGAAATCGGATTCTTCTATATTACGGTGATTGCCATTAATGCGTTGGTCGGTATTGTGACACAACCACACACAATGAGTAATTGCGCCGCAGGCAAGACGGAGATGGAGGGAAGATTCGGCTGGATGTTCGGAAACATACTAAAGCGCATCTGCACGATTCCGTGGTGCCTGACCGGGCTTGCCGCAATCGTTTATTTTGGGGCTGCCGGGAGAGTTGTCGAAGCAGATAATGTTTTCGGAACGGTAGCGGGTGACTTTCTACCCAGGATTATGCCGGGGATACTCGGGATATTCCTGGCAGCACTTCTGGCGTCGGTCATGAGCTCTTGTGATGCGTTCATGATAGCTTCGTCGGCGCTTTTCACCGAGAATATTTACAGACCATTATCTCCAAGCATGCCGCAAAGTCACTATGTTACCGTGGGTAGGGTCGCTTCTGTTGTTGTGGTCGCGGGCGGCGTTCTTTTTGCCTTCTGGCTACCCGGCGTTGTGGCGGGACTGGAGATATTCTGGATGGTCTCTGCGATGATGGGTCTCGCTTTCTGGATGGGTCTGTTCTGGCGCCGGACGACTGTAACAGGTGCATGGGCGGCAACGCTTGTCAGTTTTGCGGTTATGCTTTTCACAAGTAAAATTTCATTTGGCAAGTTTGTCGCCTGGGATTTCAACGCACATTTAGCCGGGTATCTTCCCGGATTCATGTTGTCCGGGGGTGAGCTTCAATTGCCGTGGAAGATGATTTTATATCTTGGGTCCGGGCTGATAAGCGGGATTGTGGTCAGCTTACTGACCAGGCCAGTAACCAAAGAGAAGCTGGAAAATTTCTACGCCCTGATAAGGACACCGATCACACCGGGTGAGCAGGTGGACAAACCATGTACGCTGCCCAAAGGGGCGGATGTGCCCGAGAGGCGCAATCTATTCCCGAACACAAGTCTGGAGATAGCGATTCCGTCACGCATATCCATCATCGGATTCTTAATCGGCTGGGTGTGCGTCGCGGCGATTGTTTGTGTGGTATATCTCATAGCAAGAACATAACTGACCGGTCAAATACTAATCCTCTTACTTTGCTCGTTTCACATCTGATGACAAATCTATAGAATCAAGCTATAATGCACCCATGTTGATCAAAAGCATACAAAGAGATGAAAGGTGAAGGATCAAACATTCGACCAGACCGGCATTGACGTGCAGGCAACGCAGGCAGAGCCTGTGTCGCCGGATACGTTTGACTTCGATGAATATTCTGATTACGAAGCGTCACTGCTTGAGCGATGCAGGACTTTCTGGAAGTCAGAATCCGGCGTTCTGGTCTGGCGTCGAATGCGCATTGCTGAGGTCTTCTCTTACGGCTGCAAAGATATGAAGGCATCTTTGGAATGGCAGCTTGGCGGTCTGAAAAAGAGCATGGAATTCAAAGCCGACGTTCCTAACTTTCTTGTGCCGTGGTACGGCATCGGGACCGTTGCCAGCGCCTTCGGAGCCGATTACATCTGGAAAGAAAAACAAGCTCCGGCCATACGCCCTAAGTTCAGCTCGGTCAAAGAAGCACTAAATTATACACCTGAGCCCGTATCGCAGACTCGCATAGGCAGACATACGCTCGATATGATTGACTATTTTCTCGACAAGACCGGCGGGCGCTTCCCAATGTCACTGACCGACACGCAGTCACCCTTAAATATCGCCGGCAACATTGTGGAAATGACGAACTTTTTTATCGAGATGCTGGATGATCCGCAGGCCGTCAAAACGTTGCTGAGTCGCCTCGCCGAACTGCTGGTAGAATTCACTCATGAGCAGATAAAGCGTATCGGCAGCTCACTGGCCCGGCCCGGTCACGGATATAGTTCGTGCCGGTGCTTCGAGGGATTGGGGATGAGCGACGATAATGCATTGATGATATCGTCTCAGCAATATCTTGAGCTTGCCGCCGGAGCTGTCGAACATGCGGGAAAGCCTTTCGGTGGCCCGACGTTTCATAGTTGCGGCAACTGGTCGGACAAAGTGGAGATGGTGAAGAAAATAGCCGGTCTGCGAATGGTCGATGGCGCTTTTTCAGCCGCCACGGACCCGTCACCGAATCCGGCGGAACCTTTTGCCGAGGCATTTGCGAACACCGGCATCGTTGTAAACGCACGTATTGTAGGCGGTCTTGATACGATTGCCGAGAGTGTTCGTCGGCTGTGGAAGCCGGGGATGAAATTGATTGTAGTGACCTTCTGTCAGAACCCGGACGAGCAGACCGAAGCATACGACCGAATATATAAAATCTGTGAACAGCCAAAACCTGCATAGGAATGAATCTGGAGGACAGCAATGAATTCAGATGTAGTGCCAATTGTTTCAGCAGCGATTTCATCAGGCATGTCAAAGGATTTGCCGCCGTCGTTTTTGCATGGTGGTTTTAAATCCTTCCAGACACCGCTGCCAAGATCAGTACAGTCATGGAAAAAACGCAGGACAGAGCTTCGCAAAAAGCTGCGGCGATTGCTCGGCGACCTGCCGGAACTTTTTACACCGAAGGTAACTACCCTGGAAAAACGTTCGAAAGACGGTTACGACCTGGAGCGTTTTACATTTGATAATGGTGTTGGTGATACGGTGTATGGGTATATTTTGATTCCCACCGGCTACAAGAAGCGTGGGTCGGCGATACTGTACAATCATTATCACGGCGGCAAGTATAAGCAGGGAAAGCAGGAGGTCATCAGCAAGGTATTTAAAACGCTTGATTTCGCAACGGGCGAGGCGCTCGCGAGGAAAGGTTACATTGTTCTTTGCATTGACGCTTACGCGTTCGGCGAGCGTCGTTTCCAAGGGCCGGCGGGCAAAAAGGAAGAAGGCGGCAGAACAGAAGAGTCGCTATTCAAGATGTTTCTATGGCAGGGCCGGACGCTCTGGGGAATGATGGTCCGTGATGACCTGCTGGCGTTGAATTATCTGGTTTCACGCCCCGAGGTCGATTCCAAGCGCATCGCCGCGATGGGAATGAGCATGGGCTCGACGCGGACATGGTGGGTTGCAGCACTCGATGAGCGGATCAAAGCAGCGGTTTGTGTGGCATGTCTGACGCGGTATCAAAACCTCATCGGACACGGACAGGTCCGACAGCACGGCATCTATTATTACGTTCCGAACATGCTGGCCGAAAAAATCGACGCCGAGTCGGTAGTCGGCCTTATTGCGCCACGGCCGATGCTGACACTGACCGGTAACAAGGATGCCGGCTCACCAGCAGATGGAGTCCGGCTCATCAACTCATTCCAGGAATATCTTTACAAGCTCTACGAAAAACCGGAGAATTTTCGCGGCGTGCTTTACAAGGGCGTCGGGCACGAATATACGCCTGAAATGTGGCAGAAAACGCTGGGCTGGTTGAAGAAACATTTATAATTAACATCGTATTTTGTAAAAGGTAAAAACAATGGGACGAATCAGTATTTGCATTTCAGTGGTTACTATATCTCTTCTGACCTGGGGGCAGGCTGTTGCAGCAGAAGAATTGTATGACGTTCGCGATTACGGAGCTAAACCTGACGGCATAACGTTGAGCACAAAGTCCATTCAAAAGGCCATCGATGCATGTTCACAGTCCGGCGGCGGGACAGTTTATTTGCCGCCGGGAACTTATCTATCCGGCACGATTTACTTCAAGAGTGGCGTGACACTCAGGCTTGCTGCTGGTTCAACACTGCTCGGCACTATGAATCTGAAAGATTATCCACCCACGGTGCAGGCATTCCGGTCATATACGGACAATTACACAGACAAGAGTCTGATTTACGGCGAAAAACTCGAGCGGATTGCCATTACCGGCTCTGGAACAATCGACGGCCAGGGTGCATCGTTCAAGGGGCCTTACAAAGTACGCCCTTATATAATTCGATTCAGTCAATGCCGGAATATCACGGTCAAGGACGTGACCCTCAGGAACTCGCCTATGTGGGTGCAGCACTATCTGGCCTGCGATGATGTGCACATTACCGGAATCACAGTCAGAAGCCTTGTAAATCATAATAACGACGGCATCAATATTGATTCGTGCCGGCGGGTCATTATTTCAGACTGCAACATCGAATCGGGAGATGATGCCGTTGTGCTGAAGAGTACCTCAGCAAGAGTGTGCCAGGACGTAGTGGTGAGTAACTGCATTCTCAGCAGCCGCTGCAACGCCCTGAAGATGGGCACAGAATCGAACGGTGGATTTAAGAATATTGTTATGACCGGCTGCTCCATTTACAATACACACTTAGCGGGAGTGGCACTGGAAATCGTGGACGGAGGCACGATGGATCGTGTGGTTGTCTCGAATATCACAATGAATAAGATCGGGGCGCCGATTTTCCTGCGGCTTGGCAATCGTGCCCGCCCATTCGAGAAGGACATGAACACGCCGGGCATTGGTGTCATGCGTAATATTACAATCAGCAATATCGAGGCGACCGGCGCTAATCCCACAGGTTGTGCAATTTCGGGCCTTCTCGAAGCAAAGATAGAGAACGTCACACTGAGCAACCTGAGATTATCCTTCGAAGGCGGTGGGACGAAGGCCGATGCCGAGCGCAAGATTCCCGAGAAGACTGCAGACTACCCGGAGTACTCTATGTTCGGTAGGCTGTCGGCATATGGTCTTTATTGTCGGCACGTAAAAGGCCTGAAACTGTTCAACGTGCAACTGCAATTGGAAAAGCCCGACCAGCGTCACGCCGTTGTCTTTGAAGATGTGGAAGATGCGTTGATCGACTGCCTGGATGCACCGCTTTCGTCTGATACCGGCAAGATGATTAGCCTTGACGATGTTAAGAAAGTTTTTATTCGCGACAAAAACAACAAAACGACCGAGCGTTGATTGAATAAAGGAGAACGGATTTATGATTTTGGAGAAATATTCTTTTGGAATCGGCGACAGATTCTATCACCAGGGAAAGGCACAACTATCCGCTATAATGAAGGCAAAAGAGCAGGGCCTGAGCATAACGCCGGTCTGGAACAAATCACACAGGGAACATAAAATCATCGGGACAAAACCGGCTGACACGCGCAAGGAAGCTCTCGATGCGGTTAAGGCCCTTCAGTGGAAGGGCCCTTATTTTGTGGACGCCGACCACATTGGATCCGGAAATGTAGATCAGTTTATTGAATCGAGCGATTTTTTCACTCTCGACGTTGCAGACTTCATCGGTCAACCGGCGGATAAAGCTGACATCGATGCCTTCGTTAAAAGATACAGCAAGTTCATCGGCTCGCTTGCGATTAATGGCATCGAAAACTCTATTGAAATAACCGAAGAAAGGATCAGGGCAATTTCCGGCAAGTTCCTGCTGGCGATCAACCAGGCGGGCGAAATCTATCGGCATATCGCAGAAGCAAAAGGCACCGGCAGCTTTATCACCGAAGTCTCGATGGACGAGACCGACCAGCCACAGACGCCGGTCGAAATGCTTTTTATCTTAGCGGCAATTGCCGATGAAGGGATTCCTGCACAGACAATCGCGCCGAAATTCACCGGCCGATTTAATAAGGGCGTAGATTACGTAGGTGACGTCGCCTATTTCGCGAAAGAGTTCGAAGAAGACCTGGCGGTTGTCGCTTTTGCAGTCGGAGAATTCGGCCTTCCCGAGAACCTCAAGCTCAGTATCCACTCGGGCAGTGATAAGTTCTCAATTTACCCTCCTATCGCCAAAGCTCTGAAGAAATTCGATGCCGGGCTTCACATTAAGACGGCGGGCACAACCTGGCTGGAGGAATTGATCGGCCTGGCAATGGCTGGTGGTGAAGGCTTGTCAATTGCAAAAGAAGTCTACGCCAGAGCGCTGAACCGATTCGGTGAGCTTTGTGGACCCTATGCAACCGTCATTGATATAAACACGACAGAGCTACCCACAAAAGAGCAGGTGGATGATTGGGATGGACAGAGTTTTACTTCAGCTTTGAGGCATGACCAATCGTGTGAGCAGTACAATCACAACTTCCGTCAGCTTCTGCACGTTGCGTATAAGATCGCCGCGGAGATGGGGACGCGTTTCTCAAATGCGCTGGACAAACATGAGGACATCATCGCTCAAAACGTAGTGGAGAATATTTACGAGCGGCACATAAAACCAATCTTTATGGAATGCCGCTGAGCCAGTTGTCGGCGAAGATTTCGAGGTCGGTAAAACCGACGGAGCCGGAATTGTCCAGGTCTGTGCCTTCACAGTAATAATTAGCAGCGTTACACATACCATCCAGCCAGTGTGACGCAAAAAAGGCAAAATCAATGAAATTGACGCCGTCCGGACAGAGGAAATCAGCTGCGGGAATCTGCCACAGCAACACGGGATAATTCATCCCGTCACAAATTGTCCATGTGTTCATAAAGTCCCAGCCGACATCAGTGAACGTAGTAATTATCTGCATTTCCTCGGTCGTCTTGCCCGTCCCGCCGGGGCTGGTCGACTGGCCGCTCGTTTCCGTGTCCCAGAAGCAAAGTGTAACTCCGCCCAAAACTCTAATATAGCCGGTGAAGCCGCCGACATCCTGATCGCCTGAGACACTGCCTGTTGAGTAACTTTTATATGCCCTGCCGCTTTGTACTTGCCCGACCAGACCGCCAACGTATCTGCCTCCATTGACACTTCCGGTTGCATAACAGCTGCTGACCACGCTTTGTTCATCGACGGTTTTGCCGGCGAGGCCGCCGACTTCCATGTTTCCCGAAACGCTGGCTTTTGAATAACACCTATTTACGGTACTATCGTCAACAATTCCGATTAATCCTCCGACATATGAATCGCCGAGGACAATGCCGGTTGAATATGATCTATTAAGTCTGCCGGCACAAGTTCCCACGAGCCCGCCGACATAGTCATCACCCGAGACGTTGGCGCCCTCGACATAACAGTTTGTGATTGTGCCTGCAAACAGATAACCTGCCAGCGCCCCAACGTGGCTTCCCTGTGAAAAAACCTCAGGATTAATCAATCCCAGATTCATGACTTCGCCGGTCACATATCCGAAAAGCCCTGTATACTTTTCGCGCAAAGAATTTATGCTTAGGTTGGATATTGTATGGTTGTTACCGTCATAAACACCGGTGAAAGATCCGTTCATCGAATCCGTACCGATAATATTATATGCATCACCGGTGTATTCGCTCAAGTCGATATCAGCTCTGATCTGAAAGTGCTTGTCCCAATCTCCTGGTGTGGCCCCGATAGTATTCATTTGCTCGGCCGTGCGAATCAGATACGGATCATTTTCCGTACCGCTTCCGCCCCCGTACTGCGCTTGAGCGAGCGAGGAAAATAAAAAGACAGCAAATAGTATAAAGAGCAGTATTCCCTGCTGATTATATTTTCTGCTGAACCTGTACAGGCCAGAAGAATCGCCTAAACCGCACATCTTATGCCCTCCTTCTTCAAGAACGAACCGGCTGATTTATGCTGTTTCTAAAAACTGAGTATAACACTTGCAGCAGCCGCAGTCAAGCATTTTTTGGGACTGAGTTACCTGCCAACGGCAATTTATTCGAGCGGTTCGATATATATGTTGCGATACTCAATCGGAGTTCCTTCACTCTGAAGGCAGATTTTGCCGGATTTGTCGGAACATTTGGTCGCCACGTTCTGCAGGACTCCGTTCACCATCACGACAATCCAGTCGTCCTTGCAAATGATATCGTATGCGTTCCACTCACCGATTGGTTTTTCGCTGCTGTCTTTGAGCTTCAATGTCCTGCGTCCTTTGACCCGTGCGCCTCCTTTGGCATGCTCGGCCGTTTCAAGCCCTCCGATAACCCAGAAATCACCTGCGTTGCCCGAGTATAACTGACATTCGAGACTCTTCGGCCATACTTTGTCTTCGCCGCTCATGTGAACGAGGACGCCGTTGTTGCCGCCTTTTTCAGGCCAGCGCCACTCTACGTGTATCAGGTAATCAGCATAATCTTTCTCAGTTCGCATATAGCCGGCGGGTTTTCCTTCGCAGCGAATCAGGCCATCCTTAATAGACCATGTCTTTGTGACGTCATAGTCCGCCTCGCGCGTAAAGAGATTCCATCCGGTAAAGTCCTTGCCGTTCCATAGCATTGTTTTCTCTTTTGGTACGATTGGCTTATTCTGCTCCTCCGAGGCATCTGTTGCTGCGACAAGAAGTGCTATTGTCACAATCAGTGCTGTGATTGCCAGTATGTAGCGTTTCATTAGCTTCTCCCTTCATTTTATATCAGTTGTGTCTGGCCCGGAATAGCAACTGGCCTCATTTCCAAATCACCGAACTCATACTTCGACGGGCTCAGATCCAGCTTTGAAGCTTTCATCGCCCAGTCCCATTTCAGCGCCCGGCCGGTATAAGCACTCATTCGCCCCATGATGCATGTCATAGTGCTTTCGGCGATGCGCTTGCCCTCATTTAAATGCTCGCCGGCACGAATCGCTGCAATTTGGTCGGCATGCTGTTTGACATCCGGGCTAAGACGTGGCCCATCGTACTTGAACGGCTTGGGGCCATCTATGATGAAGTCGCCCTCGTGTGTATATGCCTTGCCTTTTGTTCCAATCACCCGTGCATCCTGTCGATAGGTCAATCCGTCAATCTGTGAACCCATGTACCCTACTCGCACTCCGTTGGGATACTCATAATCTACGGATATGTGGTCAAAGATGTTGCCGTATTCCGGCCCGGTCCGCACCTGCCGGCCACCGAGAGCTATGCACTGAACTGGATGTGCATCCAGTGCCCAGTTCATTCGGTCGATGTTATGGACGTGCATCTCGACAATGAAGTCTCCACTGAGCCATGTAAGGAACAGCCAGCGGCGAAGCTGCCATTCCATATCCGACCACTCGGGCCGTCTTTGTTTGGTCTGCTCCGACCAATCAAGCATTCCTCCGCCTAATCTTAGACACTGGCCGCCGACTATTTCACCGATGTCCCCGTTATGAATCCTCTTCATGCCCTCGATCAGATGTGACATCCGGCGGCTCTGCGTGCCGGCGACGATTGTCAGTTTTTTCTGGTCCGCAATTTCAGACGACTCAATAACCGAGCGAACTCCAACCGGATCTACAGCGACCGGCTTTTCCATAAAGATGTGCTTTCCAGCTTCAACGGCAGCACGCAAATGACTCGGACGAAAGTGGGGCGGCTCGGTAAGAATCACCAAATCTACCTCGTCAATTGCCAGAACCTTTTTATGCGCATCCCAGCCTGTAAAACACGTCTCGTTCGTTACCTTTACCTTTTCGCCGAATTCCTCCGTAAGCCGTCTGCGGCATCTTTCGAGGCGGTCGGCAAAAAGATCTCCCATGGCTACAAGCTCAACGTTTTCCGCACAGTTCAGGCAATTGGTCGTGTCGTGCGTTCCTCGCCCGCCGCAGCCAATTACTGCAATCCGGATTTTGTCGGAACCGCCAGCGAACATCCGGCTCGCCGGTGAGGCCAAAGTCACAGCGCTCAGTGCCGCCGAGGTCCTGATAAAATCCCTGCGGCTCAACTTAGTTTCTGTTGGATTTGTATTGTCTTTCATCGATATCCCTTTCAATTAATACATTTCTGATTTTCGATTTTAATTCGTCAATCGGCAACCGGCAATCAAAAATCGTATAAAGATTTTGCTTGACGAAATGGGGGTCGATTTGGTACAAATTTAATCAGCGAAGATTATACCTGCTCGGATGCATTTCGACGGATTACGTTTATGGAAAGGGGCGATTTTGGAGAGAAAGAAGATACGTTTAGCAGCTATTTTTTGGGCTTTAATGCTGTTAGCCTCAACATGCTGGGGTCTGGAGAATCAAATCACCAACGGCGAATTCGACACCGGTATAGAGCCCTGGCAGAGATCTGACGGCAACGGTTTCACTATCGATGTGGTTCAAGGTGCAGGCTTATCAGGTCTTAATTCATTAAAATTAGACATCTCCGATGTTAATGCACAAGAATCCATAACGATCACATATGATGACTTTACTCTTGAACAGGGAGCGACATATCATATCGGCTTTACGGCCAAAGCCGATGCAGACAGGCAAATAGGTCTGCTGCTTGAATACAATAACGTTTGGGCTTATACCTGGCATAAGTGGATAGACCTGACAACCTCGCCAAAAACATTTACCTTCGATTTCATTAACGGCCATAATTCCACAGATACCATAGTCCTTTATTTCATTCTAAAGCACCAATGGTTCCCACTGCATAATGAAGATGAGAATATAGATGTTTATGTTGACAGCATGTATGTAGTTCAGGAACCGCTTGCTGATCCAAACATTGCACATTATCCCTGGCCGTTCGATGGGGCTATGCATGGGGATATATGGGCTATTCTTTCCTGGAAACCAGGACAACATGCAATTTCGCACGATGTATACTTCGGCGAAGATTTCAACGATGTGAATAACAGTACCAATGATGTGTTCTGTGGTAACTATGACTCAACATTTTTTGTTCTTTTTCCAAGTTATACAGGTTGGGAGGGCCTAATTCCCGGCACTACGTATTACTGGCGAATCGACGAGGTAAATGACATGCATCCGGACAGCCCATGGAAAGGTGATGTTTGGAGCTTTTGGATTCCACCATATACTGCATCAAGACCGATCCCAGCGGATAGTACTGAACTAATCGATCCGAATGTAACGCTTAGCTGGACTGCCGGTTTCGGCGCTAAATCGCACTGGTTATACTTGGGTAAGAAACCTGCCGATGTTGAAGCCGGTACCGTTGAAACCTTCAAAGGCAGCTTTTCTCAGTCAATCTACCTACCTGATGACCTCGATTTCGAGACGACCTATTACTGGCGAGTTGATGAATATGACGGATATACCACGCATAAAGGAGCAGTCTGGAGTTTCAGCACAAAACCATCCGGACCGAACATCGCCCATGATCCCAATCCCCCGGATGGGGCAACACATCCGGATAATTGGGTGTGTCTTTCGTGGTCGCCAGGATGCTATGCCGAATCACATGACCTGTACTTGGGTAAAGATTTTATAGATGTCAACGCCGGCACTGAGGATACCTTTTGTTGGAACCAAGATTATGAGTTTTTCGTTATTGGCTTTCCAGGCAATTTTATATACGAACTTCAACCGGGATCAACTCATTTTTGGCGAATCGATGAGGTCAATAATCTGCATCCTGACAGTCCATGGAAGGGTGACGTCTGGAGCTTTGGGATTTCGCCTTATACTGCCTACGATCCGATCCCGGCTGATGGTGAAGCACAAATTGATCCGTATGTTACTCTTAGCTGGAACGCAGGTTTTCACGCGGAATCTCACTATATATACTTCGGCCAAAACCTTGATGATGTGAACGATGCAACAGTAGGAATTCACCAGGAAACAACAAACTATTATCCCGGTCCTCTTGAATTCGGCAAGACTTACTACTGGCGGGTAGATGAGTTAAGTTCGTCCGGCATAAATAAAGGCAAAGTATGGAGCTTCAGCACAAAACCCGCCGGACTGAATACTGCTTATGATCCTTATCCTGCAGATGACACAGAACTAATCGATCCGAATGTAACACTTAGCTGGGAAGCAGGTTTCGGAGCCAAACTGCATGTATTGTACTTCGGTGAGAATTCTGCCGAAGTCGAAGCCGGCACCGGCGGCACATTCAAAGGTATCTTGACTGAGACAATCTACCTCCCCGAACATCTCGAAATCGACAAGACATATTACTGGCGGGTCGATGAGTTCGACGTGACCACCACACATAAAGGCGAAATCTGGAATTTTACAACGGCATCTGATAAAGTTGGGAGTGACTAAAATTATTTAATTATTTACCTTTAGCTCACTTTAATCAATACTCGTATGGTTTTTTGCCCTGCTTTATTCGGCTTTCGTTTTGCATCCGGCGGAGGGTTTTGGTCAAGACTTTGGCAAGTTTCTCGTCACCCATTTTCTTGGCCTGCTCGGCGGATATGGCTTTGCCGTAGCTGACTACAATCGAGCCGTGCGAAAACAATTTCTTATGTCGGGGCCAGCATTCAAATGCGCCGTCAATCACTACCGGCACGACCGCCGCGTTGCCCCTTCTGCAAAGCATGCCGAAGCCCGGCTTAAACGGCGTGATTTTCCCGTCATACGACCGTGTCCCTTCCGGAAATAAACAAACTCCCCTGTCCTGCTTGAGAATATCGATGACCTTCCTCATTGCAGAAATGTCGGCCTCGCCCAGCTTCACGGGTATTGTCCCGACTGAAGTAATCATCCTGCCGAACAACCAGTGTTTAAAAAGCGATTCGCGGGCAAGAAAGCTCACGCGCCTTTGAATGCATCCACCGCAAAGCATCGGATCGAGATAGCTCTGATGATTACTAATCAATACGAAAGGGCCGGTTTTGGGAATGTTATCCCTGCCGTAACTGCGCACACGAAACAACGATATACAAAAAAGCCTGCACAGCCAGCGTGCACACCAGAACCATTTCGCTTTTATGTTTTCTTTGAGCATTTTTCCTTTACATAACCTGCGAGCTTTTCGACGACCTGTTCTATGCTCATGTTCGTAGTATCCACGACAATCGCATCTTCTGCCGGCCTCAATGGCCCGACGGCCCTGCTTTCGTCGCTTTCGTCGCGTTTTTCGATTGCCTCTTGTAACTGCTCCAGATCCCCATCAATGCCTTTTGCTTGCAGCTCCGCCTGTCTTCTTCTTGCCCTCTCAGCCAGATCGGCCGAAAGATAAAATTTAATATCAGCATCGTCGAACGCAACCGTGCCCTGGTCTCGTCCTTCGGTGACGATTTTCTGCCGGCCGGCAGCGAACTGGCTTTGCATTTTAACCAGCTCCTCGCGCACCTTCGGCGCAGCAGCGATAAATCGAGCATTGGCCGTCACTTCGAGACTGCGGATCTGTTCGGTAACATCGGTCTTGTTGATACAGACGGTCATTTTGGCGCCCTGCTCGCAGAATTGAAACTCGCACGACCGTACAATATCGAGCAGGCTCTTTTCATTACTTAAATCGATGCCAGCCCGCATTGCAGCTAGCGTGACGGCCCGGTACATCGCACCGGTATCGAGAAAGCTCGCATCCAGTTTGCGAGCAAGAAGCCTCGCAACGGTACTTTTGCCGCTGGCCGCGGGACCATCAATTGTAATAATCAAATCGGCCACCTGACATAAAATCAAATATCAAATATTAAAAATCAAAACTGTGGAATCCCGATAAGCCGGGATGACTTCCTTAATTTTTCATTTTGCTTTTAGATCTTTACATTTTCTTTGGATTCACTTTGGCCACAACGATACTCGTATCGTCGATCTGCCTGGCAAGTCCAACAAACCGTCTTCTATATCTTAGAATGTTCTTGACCAACTGCTCGGCAGAACCATCTGCGTATTTCATTGACGTGGTTAGCAGGTTCTCTCTGCCCCATAATTCGTTGTCGAAGTTGACCGCATCGGTTAATCCATCGGTATAAAACAGCAGGAAATCGTTATTTTTCAAATCGACGGTTCCTATCTCGTATTCGGCCTGAACATCGACACCGAGCACAAGCCCGCCTTTGTCCAGATCCATAACCTTTCCATCGCTTATCAGGACCGTCGGTTCGTGTCCGCAATTGCAATATGTCACCGTCATTTTAGCTACGTCTATCATAGCATAGAATAAAGTAATAAATTCACCGTCCCTGCACTCATCACAGGCCATGCGGTTGAAATTTTTGATTACGGTACGCGTCCGGTTGATGAGCCTGGTGCGGTCTTCGGTGTTCTCGGCGAAGAAGCCATCATCCGCCTGGCACCCCGAGCACTCCATGCAACTTTCCGCATATGCTCTGGCCGCCCCGCGGAACCAGCTCATCATCATGGCTGCCGGGATTCCTTTGCCCATGATGTCTGCAATCGTAATGAGAATCTGCGTATCGCTAATCCGGCGAAAATCGTAAGCATCCCCGCCGACGTCGAAGCACGGGATATAGGCCGCTGCGATGTCCAGACCTTTCATCATAGGTGCTTTTTCCGGAATCATTCTCCGCTGGATCAGCCCCGCCAGCCGCATCTGCTCGGCTATTCGGGCGCCTTCAATTGCCTTGGCATAAAGCCGGGCGTTTGTAATTGCCACCGCGCACTGCGAGGCAACCGCCCTTGTAAGATTAATATCATCTTCGTCGAAGTTCATTGGCTCCGGGCTATACAGCCGGAGCACGCCGATTGCCTGACCTTTAAAGTGCATCGCAACTGTAAGCTGACTGACAAGACCTTCTTTGACTGTTGCGTCTTTGTATTTGACCCTGCCGTCGACTCGCATATCGTCCAGAACGACCGCTTCGCCCGCAAATGCCGCTTTTATCACTGGATCATTTTTGGAAACCACGCCCTTGTTGCGGTACTCCTCGCTCAAGCCGTAGGTGCTTCGCATCTCCAAATCGCCGGCCTCTTCATCGAGCAGCCGGATCGAGCAGGCCTTGACCCCGACGATTTTGACCGCCGCCTCGGCCAGTTTATCCAGCACCTCCTGGAGCGAGAATTCCCCCGCCACCAGCGTGGTTAGCTGATAAATCTGCTCATCTCTTTCAATTTGTTGCTCTGTCTTTTCGGGCATAATAAATCACTGTTCCAAACCGTTCGGATTATACTTGAATTCCCGCTCCGGGTGAACCTAAATTTACATTATTACTGCCGCCAGGCCGGATTTGTTCACTTGCAGCAGAGAAATGTAGCGATTAATATACCAGTATTGTAAACCATAAGTTAATAAACGATATTGAATAATTGATTAGAAATGACTGCAAAGCATGTGATTTTTATCGGCCGTGTCCAGGGCGTGGGTTTTCGCTTTACTGCCCACAGGATGGCCCAGCGACACCAGCTAACCGGCTTCGTTCGCAACCTTCCGGACGGCACGGTCGAGATGCTCGCCCAAGGATCCGCCCGGGACATCGATGATTGCATACAGGACATCAAAGATTATTTTGGCGAATACTTAAGAGAAACAAAAACAAACGAAATACCATCCGATCCGAAATACAAGGATTTTAGAATCACCTTTTAGCCAATTGCCTTGTCACTGTTCTATAGCTTCTAATGCCGGCAGTTTTACTCGCCATTCTTCTGCTTTTTCCATCTTGTTCCAAGCTTCGTAGAGATCGATTAGAGTTTTAATTGATTCTATAGTGTGTGGGTGAGTGTCACCGAGTTTGAGGCGGCGGCCTTCGATAACTTTATGTAGTAATTCTTCTGCTTCTTCGTAGCGTTCATGAGCTTTGTATAAAACAGCTAATTCGTGCATGGTTTGCAGCATGTGTGGATGGTCCTTGCCCAATTTCGTTTGTCTTTTATTCCGGGCTTCGATCAGGAATTGCTCTGCCTTATCGAATTGGCCCTGCTCCCTGTAGAGTATACCGAAATCGTTGATGGTCTTGAGAACATCCGGATGATCAGGACCCAACTTCATCTCCTGGCCTGTCAATGCGCGTTGAAGTAGGCTCTCCGCATTCTCGTAGCTCTGCTGTTTGATCCGTATAGTGGCAAGACCGTTTACATTGCGTAGCATGTAGGGGTGGTCTTTGCCGGGAAGTTCACTGGTACCAAAATCTATGCCCTGTTCGAACATGTCCTCTGCCTCTTTATCACGGCCTTGAGCCTGGTATAGAAGTCCAAGCTCATGTATGCAGCGCACTATGGCGCCGTAGTGCTGAATCCTTTCATCCTTTTTTTTACGGCCTGCATCCAATGAATCAAGCAGTATGCGCTCTGCCTCCATATATCTGCCTTGCTCTCGGTAGATCTCGCCCAGATGGAGTCCATACCCTATCGGGAGTTCCGCCTCAACAAGTGGACGCACTAATTGCTCTGCGTCTTCATATCGGCCCAGTCCAGCATAGGTAGTGCCAAGATTGGCGTTCCAAACAAGCCGATTCTTAACAAGGTCTCCCGATTTGGCTTTACGTGCTTCTTCAATAACCTGTTCGTAAAGTGGTTCTGCCTCCTGGTACATACCGGCATGGAAATAGAACACGGCAAGCCAGTTTAACTCTGCCTTTTGTCCCAATTGCTCTGTTCGGATGTCGTTTGCGACCTTCTGGTGCTGTGCCGCCAACGCATAGTAACCGAGATCATAATACAAATTGGCAAGGGTTTCGCGGATCGATAACTCTATATTGGGCTGTTTTTGAAATTCACCCTTATCAAGCTCTGCTACTGCAGCGTTGAGGGTATCTATCACTGTGGCCTCACGACCCTTAATCTTGCGTGCTGAACTAAGAACCTTTTTTCTGAGAAAATCGCTAATCATCATAGTTTCAGTGCTGGCACGCTCAGCTTCAGCACGGGCGTGAGCCTGGCCGATGGCGAGGATCGTGGAAACTACAATTCCTGTAATGAGTACAAACAAGATAGCTGCAAGGGCAGCTACAAGTCCTCGTTTTCTCCGTATGAACTTTTTGATAATATATATTGTCGATTCCGGCCCGGCTATCAGTGGAGCGCCTTTTAAGTAGTTTTGAATGTCATCAGCAAGCTCAGAAGCTGAGCGGTAGCGGCGGGTGCGTTCCTTACGCATCGCCATAAGAGGAATCCATTCGAGTTCCTTGTGCAGCCGTTTAGCTAATCCTGCAACTTCGGTACGGCGCCGTTGCGCAATCTTTTTTGCTTCTGAACCAAGAGTTGTCAACCGAGTGCTCGGCGTCCTTGGCTCGGTTTCACAGATGATCTGACGGATGTGGTCAATCCCTCCTTTGCGAAGCTCCTTTGGGTCAAACGGCAGCGCACCAATCAGAAGCTCGTAAAGCACTACACCAAGTGAGTATATATCCGAGCGGGTATCAATGTCCTGGGCTGTCGTCTGGGCCTGCTCGGGACTCATATACTCGGGTGTACCGACAAACTGGCCCTGCTCGGTATATAGCGTCCGTTCGGTTAAAGGCTGGCTTAGGGCCTTGGCCACGCCGAAGTCGATAATTTTGGGCACTGCTTTATTTCCTTCAATAGCGACAAGAATATTCGAAGGTTTAATATCGCGGTGGATGATGGCTTTCTGATGAGCGTGCTGAACTGCCTCGCACACCTGCAGAAATAGCCTGAGGCGTTCTTCGATACCGAGCTTTTCCTGATCGCAGTGCTGGGTAAGGGACAGGCCTTTAACGTGCTCCATTACAAAGTACGGCCGGCCTAAAGGCGTCATTCCAGCATCATAGACCTGGGCAATATTCGGGTGCTTCAGCAGGGCCAGTGCCTGACGCTCAGCCTCGAAGCGTGCGATAACCTGCTTGGTATCCATACCGGGCTTGATAACCTTCAGAGCTACTCTACGTTTTACCTGTCCCTGCTGCTCTGCAAGGTAAACCACGGCAAAACCGCCCTCACCAAGGACACTGAGCAGCTTGTAAGATCCAATTTGATCACCGGGTCCTCCAATATCAGCAAAGTTTACTGTAGGAATGGATATGTTTTCCTCTGTTTCCTTGTTGGCCTTCTCGCTTGCATCGCTCATTTATATCCCTCACTATTAACTGCGTTAGGATCACGTGACACAAAATAAACAGCGAACGTTACGGGAGTATATTATAGCTTTTTTTCGTAAAATATGAACACTATTCCGCGAGATGTCGAATTAGGCCGTGTTTGCGGGGTATGACAAGGTCTGCTATCCTGGTCGGTTGGCTTAAATTAGAGGCGTAATTTACGTCCATGATTTCGATAAACTCTGCCGTGTATTCTTTTAGCACACCGCAGTATTCGAATATCTTGTCACCCTTAATCATCTCGAGCACGACTTTGTGGCCGATATATCTTTCCAGCAAAGGCTCGAAGGAAGTCCCCGCCGATGTCATTAGTTCCTGCTTCATCTGGGAGACGTATTTGTCCTGGGATGTCAGCACCCTGCCCGCAGGCGTGGCTTTCTTGGCCTGGCTGATCAGCAGGTTTACAATCTCTACTATTGAATCCCTTATGGTTCGGAAAATGTTGAGGATCCTTCTTTTGAGCCTGCGCCAGAATCCGGGATGATACGTCCGTTTCAATTCTTTTTCCCTTGCCTTCTTGTTCTGTTCACTGAGCATATCGTGAAAGCGAACCACTGCTGAAATTTCAGGATATTCGTATTTGTATAGTATGTAGCTGGTTTCATCATGCCCTTCCTCGTCTTTGTGCTTTTCCGAATATATAAATTCCAGGCCGGTATTTTCGACCCTCAGCTTACCCCAGATTGTCTTGCCGGACTTCTGTTCCAGCGTCACCATATTGTGTTCGAAATCCCGAAGGCACTTGTCCCGGCTCCTTTTTCTTACAAAAGCGCCGACACCCGCGGCAAAGATAATAAACAGTATCGTTATAGCAGTAGCACTCTCACCAAACATAATGGTATATAACCTCTTAATTTCTTTTAAGTAGGTTCGTCAAATCTTTGCCAATATTACGGTATAATTCTTACCGTAAAACTCGGCGCATTTCGGGCAGGTCGTATAGAAGAAGTACATTTTCTCCATATCTTTAGCCTTTGTTTTGATGTACTCGACCATTTCTTTTGCCCACTTACCGGCATCCTTGTACGGCCCTTCAAAAACCTTTGTCAGGAAAGTGCCTGATATTCTAACCATCTCCGCGCCGGGTACCTCTTTGGACACTGCGATATAAATGTCGGCCCCCCAAAGAGATTTCTCATCCGAAAGCATAAGTGGTTCAGGTGCAAGAGCCTCGGCCTGTTGAATCTTCTCCATATTTCTGACCATGACTTTCCCGAAATTCAGAGGTATGTGAAGAAAGCTCCTTACGTGGTCTTTAAGAAACAATTTGTCCTGAAACGTCACTTCTTTTTCATCCCACGGCTCCGGATTGAATCTTGGGCAGCAGCCCGTCTCCGAATTTTCGTAAAGTTTGTCCATAACCTTCACCTCGCTTTTTTGATAATTTATCAATATGTATTTGTTTTACACTAATACTCTTTTTATAACTTTCGCCAAACGTTTTATCCCCACTTCGATTTTTTCTTCATCCGAATTCGAAAAGTTAAGTCTCAGTGTATTATCCCCGCCGCCGTCTACATAAAAAGCTTTGCCGGGAACGAAAGCCACATTTTCTTTCGTCGCAAGCTTTAATAAACGTAACGATGAAATGTTCTTCGGAAGTGTTACCCACAAGAACATGCCCCCCTCAGGTTTTGTGCATTTTATCTCTTTCGGGAAATATTCCTCTATCATCGATACCATCATATCCCTTTGCCTTTTATAAACCTCTCTGATATTCAGAATATGCTCATCGAGGTCATTGTCAATCAGATACTGATAGACAGCCCTCTGCGAGAGATAATTAGAGTGCAGGTCAGATGACTGCTTTGCTATAACAATCTTCTCCATCACATCCGGAGCTGCAAAAATCCATCCCAGCCTTAGTCCCGGCGTCACCACTTTCGAAAACGAGCCTAATACAATTGTACTGTCCGGCAGGTAACTCTTCATCGAAGGCAAATCTTTTCCCATGAACCTCAGCTCGCCATAAGGATTGTCCTCGACTAAAACCATATTGTAACCTTTGATGATCTCGGCAATCTTTTCTCTTTTCTGCCGTGAATAGGTCACTCCTGAGGGATTCTGGAAATTGATAACTGTATGGAAAAATTTTGTCTTATTCGCCTTTAATGCTTTTTCGAACAAATCCGTATCTATGCCGTCATCGAGCAAAGGGATGGGTACGAATTCTGGCTCAAAAATACCGAATGCCTGTATGGCGCCAAGATAGCCCGGCCGTTCGATTATAATCCGGTCTCCTTTATTCAGGAACACCTTGCCGACTAAATCGAGACACTGCTGCGAACCGTTCGTAATCAATATCTCATCCGGGCTTGCCTGCAGTCCCCTTTTTACAAAATATCGCTCCGCGATATATTCTCTCAATGGTAAGTAGCCTTCTGTCGTGCTGTATTGAAGAACATTTTCGCCATCCTGGTACAGGACTTTCCGACACGCATCGGCAAGCTCTTTGACCGGGAATAGCTTGGGATTCGGCAAACCTCCGGCGAATGATATGACATTGCTATCCTGGGTAACTTTTAATATTTCTCTGATGAACGATTTATGAGTTGTGACCATCCTGTCCGCAAACAGATTTTTCATTCTTTCTGACCTTCCATTTTAAGTCCTGCTTTCTCCAGTGATGCAAGCGCCCGTTTATGGCCTTCTTCATAACCATACCATGCATCGACTATCTTGCCTTCTCGATCAATGATATAATTCAATGGCACGCCGCTCATTTTATAGCTGCTAAACCCGACCTTCACAGCGGCATCGGAGGAATCCAGAACGTTCGGGAACGTCGCCGAATTGTCCCGCATAAAATCCAGTGCAATCTGTTTGTCATCGGCACAGTTGAAACCGAGAATCACCATGCCTTTGTCCTTATACTTTTCATAGTGTGTTTGGAGATGACACATCTCCTCCCGACAGGCCGGTCACCCGACCCGCCACATATAGAACCATACAATCTTGCCGCGATAGTCCGACAGTTTGACTTTGGTTTCGTCGGCCAGCAGCAATTCGAAATCGGGCGCCTCTTCGCCCGCCTTGAGAAGCTGTAGGTCCGGTTCGGGCGGCGTCCATTGGGTCCAGCCGGCCGGGGGAGTCCAGACAAATTTCTCATCCGGAATCTCGGTATTAATCTGTACATCCGACCAGTATTCATACCCCACGATCGGACGCGATACGCGAACTACTTCCTTTAATTTCCGAGGAAGATGGTCCTGTTTTGAAAGCCAAATGTACCAGATCCGCTGGCGCTTCATGAAGCTGACTTCAATTATGTCACACTCATGACCATCGATGCTCTCAGCATACCAGCTTTTAACACCGTCCAGATAGGGATGTAGAGAATCCGTATAACCGTGGAAGGTGCTCGGATCGATTATCGTCATACCGATATCCGCCCTTAGACGGGCCACCTCGTGCCCGATAGAGTGCCTTGCCAATAGAGTGGCCCTTTTCATATAGATGTTGTCATCATTGTCATTTGAGGGAGCGTTCCCTTCGGGCCAATATATCCAGAGATGATCTCCGTCGCCGATAAGAGTTCCACATTCTACCCCTTTCAGATTGACAGTCTCTACGCGAAAGTAATTGGGTTTTTTCATCCAGACTTCGTACGCTGGCCCTCTACCTGTAGCGCTGCAACTGCCTCGATAAGAAAGGGTTTCGGCGTTTCGCATCGTCTCAATCATCTTCTCATAGAGAGCATGGGCCTCGGGCTCATCCTTAAAATTATCTATATCCGAAGTTGTCTTTACTTCCATTTGATTCGGCTCGGTCTGCGATGTCACATGATTGGGCTCGGCCGGAGTCGCCACTTCGTTAGGCTCGATCTGTGCTATAACCTGGTTTGGTTCAGGACAATATGTTTCATCAAGCAACTGATCCGTAAGTACTTCAAGGGGTGGTTCTCGTCTTCGTGCCGGATCAGTAAAATATACAGCCAAACAAACAAGCACCAAACTGATGCCGACCAGTGTCAATATAATAGTCTTGTTTTTCATTTGTATCACCTGCGACCTTTCTTTTAAGGCATCCAAGGTGATTCATTCGATGACAACCGCTGTGCCTTTTGCGGACGCCATCAGCAGCGATTTATTCTTTGAGCCGACGTTATCATAATCTAGGGCAAAGCCGACAATGGCGTTGGCTCCCAGTTTTCTCGCTTCATCTTTTACTTCGGCAATCACATCGTCCTGCATATCCTTCATCACATCCTGATATGATTCCGATCGTCCGCCGAATATGTCGCGGAAATGAGTAAAGAAATCACGAATAATGTTGATCGCCCGAACGTTCCTCACAATCACAATCCCCTTGTAATGCCTGATTTTAATCCCATCTAAAATCGGCGTCGTGAAAATTTGAATATCGTCCATCAGATTCCTTTCATAATCCCCTGACACGTTTGATATAGACCGCCAATTCGCTGCCGAGATGGCCCGGTTTGTCCCAGCTCTGGTCGCCCCCGGCAACGGTTACATTTTCCTTCACAACTTTGCTGCCGCTTGCGCAATCGAACCATCTGAATTTATACACTCCCGATTGCATATTTTTCAAGCCAATTTTGCCCTGCAATTTTGATGCATACGCAATATAGCTTTCCCCCGGCCGGGCCAGCACGTATTGCGTCCCTGCGAATCCAAGCTCATCGTGCGGCGACATTTCTTGAAAATCAGTAGATTCAAAGAAATGCACAAGCCGCCCGCAATCTTGAAGGTCGCTTTTGGGTGTCGTAGCAATATCCATTTCCAGAATCATCACATACGCACCGGCCATTGCACAAGCCCAGCTCTTTATACGACCTTGTTGTCCGGTTCCCCATTCCGCCGCTTCGGACATATTCAGATTGTATCGGCCTCTTGCATCCTTCCACACTTTAACAACTCCAGCGTGCAATTCTTCTGCCGTCTTGACATTGTATTGGATCGCAAACTGGTCAATGTTCGGCTCATCGGCAAATTCCGAAAAATCCAATCCATTTAGCTTGTGCACAGCGATAACATGTTTGTTATCATCGGCAGCGTTGATTTCTGCAGCAATATTTTTCACCCTTTCTACGCTTAACGCCTCCTGGTACTCCTCTGCAATGCACCATATCAGATTTCTATGATGCTCGAATCGGTTCACGAGTTTGTGGATAAAATCCTTTTCTTCTTTGCCTATCTTGTCCCCAGTTCTCCAAATCCGTGCTCCATCGTCATAAAGAAACAGATATGTAACTATTCCGTGGTTATCCATCTCCACAAACCATGTTTCCCACTGGTTTAGAACAGCCGGATTGATGCCTTTTGCCGGATCATGATTCACAAACGGATTATGAGTTTTATCGCCGTCGCCGCCGTGCGAGCGTATCGCCATCAGGTAGATGCAATTAGCTCCGGTCCCTTTCATTTTTTCGATCAATTCCATCTGGTCGCCGTCACGTGTCCCGTCCGGCTTTAGCTTGCCACGATAGAGAAAATCTTCCGGGTCACCCGGGCCACACATAAAGAACGGCCGGCTGTCACTGCGTTTGAGCCACTGTGGATGCTCTGGATCGACAACTATCCGGCCGCTTCGAGACGCGGTTGTTGTAACGGAATCTACCAATAGCTTCAGCGTGTGATTTTCCATCTCGCGACCTCTAATTTTTGTATCATTCCAGCTTATAATCAAGTCCAGGCTGGGCAAAACAACCATGGCGCGAGGCCCACCATGTCCGAAACAACCATACGCATCGACCGGTATATCAGGCCAATGCCGCACACCTTTATGATCAATGCCATTTATCCACCATAGCCAGCTATAGCTACCGGCGTGCTCACACTGGTTGTCCGGGATTTGTTTCGAGCCGATAGATCGCTGGCCCGGAATCATATCAGCAGCTTCATTGCCCGCTCGTCGAATCGAATTCGGCAGAGGATCAGTGACCGCCATTGTTGCGTATTCGTGGCTGATCAACTGCTCATCTTTCCATTTGCCCTTACGCAGATACAGCAGGCCGAAACGCGCAAAATCACGCGGCGAAATCGCAAGGCGAGCCGGCCTGTCACTTGTGCCGAAGGCCATAAAGGTCGGATTATCCTGGCATTGGAGCTTATCGGTCAGCATGGGATGTAATATCTTTGAGTCTACCGTTTCGAAGTCGGCACCGTAAACCTTCTGAAACAACGTATCCCAGAACAGCGCCATCTGCCAGTCGTTGTATGCATAGGCCGTGCCGGGAGCTTCAGCAAGGCCATAGCACGATATCTGGTTAGCACAGTGTCGCCATGAGATGTCACTATCCTTGTAGCCGAGATTTTTATTTATACCATTCAGTCGTGGCTCCCACTTATTTAAGCGTTCGTCAAAGCTGTAAATTTTGCCATCCTCGACGGCCTTAAAAAGAAAGTGCGAGTAAAAAGGTTTTGCCGCCGAGGCAACGTCATTTCTCCTGCCGGCATCGCCCCAGGTATAGACCATATATCCGTGCCGGATTATGCAGCCGAAGCCACTGGCGTAATCACTCAGTTCTTTGAGCTTCTCTATATCTATGCCGACCTGTTCGGGTTTTTTTATTGCCCATTCTTTGCCCGGATATACCGGCGTCGTTTCGTCGGCAAAGGATTCGCCGACCGTAATGCAAACACAAAACAATGCTAACAATATCATTATCGGCTTCATTATCGCCCCTTATTCATCCTCCAGATTATCTTTGACAACAGACTCCTTTAATTTTTTTTGGTCACCGGCCGTATCTACAAAAACATTATCCGTAAATAACACACGTTTGCTTGTTTGTCCTTCAAGGCTCAGTGCTTTGGGCCTTAAGCCGGAAAACAGATTGCCCGTCACAGCAATGTCGGATGTGCCGTTTAAGACTATACCGGCTGCAGCCAGATCATTTGTCCCCCGCTTAACCTTACCTTCGCCGATGTAGCTGTTGGAGAAATTGTTACCGGTCACGGTGATTCGCCCCGAAGCCGGCCCAATATAGAGAGCATCCTTACCCATGATTGTAAAGGTATTCGCACTGACGGCACAGCCATGTGCATCCCTTAGCGCGATGCCGCCGGTCTGTTCATGAGCAATCACATTGGCGCTCAGGGTGATGCCGTAGCAGTCACGATCTAGGACGATGGCCGTGCCATTACATTCCTCGATCATATTGCCGGAGACGACCGAGCCGTAGGTATTCTCGATAACGACGCCGTCGCCGAGATGGTCGTCGAGGTTGTTGCCGGTCATACAGAGATTGAAGCCGTCGATGAACCGCAGGGCGTCGTAATTTTCCTCGAACTGGTTCGCCGAGACGATGGTGTCGTGACACCCGATTGCGTTGAGCCCAGTCTTTTTGTTGTAGGTAATCAGCGAGTTACAGATTCGCGGGTCTTCGTAGCAGAAGTACAGCCGGATACCTTCGCCGCCGTGGTAGCTGACGGTAGCGCCGTCGATGAAAACCTCATTGATTCGCCGGGCATCGATGCCGTGGCCGCTCTTTTCGTTGCCTGTTATGCGAAAGTCCGCCAACTGAATCCGCCAAAGCTCTGCTTCTCGATTATCACCGCCGTCGGGATGCTGAAGTATAAGCGCGCTTTTGCCGTCAGTATTAACGTTCTTGATATGCGTAGCCGTGCCGGCTCCTTGTATAAGAACGTCGGATTTGTTCACTACCAAAGGCTCAGTTATCTCAAACGTTCCCGGCGGCAAACGCACAAGCCCACCTTCATCAGGTAGCGCATCTATCGCCGTCTGAATCGTCGGATAACGCCAAGCCTCAATGACCGCACGCGCCCCCGGTAATTGCAATTCGGCCGAATCAAACCCTTTCTTCTGACCATTAGCAACATTGAAACCACTTACAGCAATAATAAGTATTGTCGCCATCAAGATTACGCATGTCCGTATCATCGTGTTTCTCCTATAAAAGGGTAAGAGGAATCTGAAGTCCGGCAATATTGTAACCTTATTCAGCAAACGCGTCAAAGCCGCAACAATCCAGGCAGATTATCTTTCAAACAGACAAGGCACTCGATATACCGCGGAACAAGGCGACAGAACCGCGCTTGAGGTTTCGCAGGTTATAGCCGCCTTCCTGAACCACGAGGGTGGGGATATTGAGCCGGGCTAATCGCTGTCCGACAATCTTAAGCACTTCAACGGACAACGAGAATGTACCCGTAGGATCGCCTTTGAGGATATCAAATCCGACACTAACGACAAGAAAATCAGGCCGGAAACGCTTAATGCAAACAACAGCCTTATCAAAAGCTTTCAGGTAACCAGCATCGATTGTATTTGGCAGCAATGGGAAGTTATAGTTAAATCCAAGCCCCGCGGCCTCACCCGTTTCACCGGTAAAGCCGCTAAAATAAGGAAAAGAATTGTCAGGATGGCCGTGAATAGAAACGGTCAGAACATCAGGACGGGAATAGAAAATATCCTGAGTACCGTTTCCGTGGTGAAAATCGATGTCGAGGACCGCCGTTCGTCCATATAGCGAGAATTGATGAGCAGCAATAGCAGCATTGTTAAAGTAGCAAAAGCCGCCATAGACTTTTCTTTCGGCATGATGTCCCGGTGGGCGGCACAGGGCGTAGGCGAGCGGTACACCCGCCAGTATCTCTTCAGCAGCCGTCATGGCCACATCGGAGGCACGGGCGGCAAAATAAGCATTGCAGTAAAGCGGCGTGCAGGAGTCAATACAGTAATAACCGGCCTGAACGGGAAGGTCCCGGGGTCGGCGGTCCGGCCTGCGGATGGGAAAGGTGTCCGGATATACTGGCCTGCCGGTGTCGAGCTTTGTACAAACAGTTTTTAAATAATTCACAAAGTGACGGTCATGGACAGCAAGTATGACCTTTTCACTGAAGTGCCTGGTGGGCACCTCGGTAAACAGTCCAAGCGGTAATACCGCATCGAGTAGGGCGCCAACCCGCGCGGGCCTCTCGAAATAGCCCCGGCTGTGCACATGGTGAATAGCGTGTTTTTCAGTGGCAACCAAGGAGAAGATTTTTTCAATATGGCCTGTCGTGACCTGTTTTACATGTTCGACCTTCTTTACATATCGCGGCGGTCTAAACTGCACCGGATCGTCTCGAAACGATTCAACAACATGCCGTATGTACTGATCGTTAACGACATGGCCGAAGCGGTGTTTAAGGATTGCTCTGACGGCATTCCGGGCTTCCATGCGGGTAAGGACCGTCTTTCTGTTCAAAGGATCGAACAAAAGATACGCCGTAGTCGGCGGTTCCCCTACCGGTGTGTGATAGGCGTTACTGATTATGGGTCGCAGGCCGTAATGTTCGTAGAATCGCATCCGCTGGCGGCTTTGTGCAAGCTCGGCCTGATCTGTAGTAAGCTCGGGCTCATCGGGCTGAACCTCTATATAAAGGCCCCGGGATGACAGCCCCTGGCAGTACTCGCGAACAGCTTCGTACAGGGCACTGCCGAGCCCGCCGCCCCATCTTTTTTTACGAACCGCGATGAAATCCAAAAAAGAGATGTGAATATTGGGAAAGTGCAACAGCAAAGCAAATCCGGTAACCTTGCCCAGGGTTGTCTCAGAGATTATAAGAGTGGTTTGATAGTCGTGCTTGAACGGATTACTTAAAAGCTCCGGAATCTTGTCGGCGTAATCGGCTAATGCCGGAAAATTTTCACTGAAGATTTCCTCGACCTGCGAGACACGATCCCGCGCCATTGTAAGGGCCGGAGAGGTTATGCTGCGAATGCGAATCATAACGGATTAATCCCTGATCAATTCAAAAAACGGCAGGCGGAAAAATGGTGCAAAGAACTGCATTTTTTCAACCATATAACCACCGAGTCCCGGTTTACTGACTTATTGACTATTCGCTATGGATTTCTTTGCCGCTTTGACCGCGTTCTCGGCTGTGATGCCGTATTTTTCGAAGCAGACTTTTGCCGGTGCGGATGCTCCGAAGGTCGCCACGCCGATGAATACGCCCTTGTCGCCGATATATTTATGCCAACCTTGCTCTACGCCGGCCTCGATACCGACTCTAGCCGTCACATCCGGCGGAATTACAGAGTCTTTGTACTCTTGACTTTGTTTTTCAAACAGCTCCCAGCACGGCAAGCTTACCACCTGGGCAGCGATATTTTCCTTTGCAAGGGCTTCTGCTGCACTTAGAGCAACTGAGACTTCCGAGCCGGTTGCCAAGAGCAGAACATCCGGCTTATCAACAGCGAGGACCACATAAGCACCTTTGCTCAGATTTGTTGCCGGGCCGTATTTTTCCTGATCCAGCACAGGTAATCCCTGCCGGGTCAGCAACAGTGCTACTGGCCCATCTCGATGCTCCAGCGAGTACTTCCACGCCTGGGCAGTTTCGTTAGCGTCGGCAGGACGGAAAACGAGTAGATTCGGTATCGCTCGCAGGGCGGCGAAATGCTCTACTGGCTGATGGGTCGGGCCGTCTTCGCCAATGCCGATGCTGTCGTGCGTGAAGACAAATATGCTCGGGTACTTCGATAGTGCCGCGACGCGGACCGCGCCTCGCATATAATCGCTGAATACCAGGAATGTCCCGCCGTACGCGCGGGCAAGACCGCTAACGGAAATCCCGTTCATAATCGCCCCCATTGCATGCTCTCGAATCCCAAAGCGTAAATACCTGCCGTCCCTCGCATCTTTCTGGAAATCCTTCGCATCGGGCCATCGCGTATTATTCGAGGGCGTCAGGTCCGCCGAGCCGCCCATAATCAGCAGCAGCTTGGGCATCAACTCGGCCAGAACTTTGCCGGAAGCTTTACGCGTCGCTACAGAGCTGCCAGCCTCAAATGCCGGCAGGACTTCATTGAGATTCACGGGCAGCTTGCCCGCCACAGCGTCTTTGAACTCTACTGCAAGCTTGGGATGGGTCTCGAAATATTTGACCAACAGTTTGTTCCATTTAGCTTCCGCTCTTTTACCACTCCTGCGGATCTTCTCCATATGAGCACGAACCTCGTCAGGGACATGGAAGCTTTTGTCCGGGTCCCAGCCGAAATTTTGTTTAATCAGCCTGATTTCATCGTCACCCAAAGGCGCGCCGTGTGCTTCGGCGGTGTCCTGCATGTTCGGACTGCCGAACGCGATATGTGTACGCAGCTTGATTAGCGTCGGTCGCTGCTTTTCTCTGCGGGCGTTTTTCAATGCCTTCTCGAACGCGGCCATATCATTGCCGTCACCTTCGACCGTACGAACATTCCAGCCGTAGGCTTTGAAGCGATTGGCCCGGTCCTCGGTAAATGCAAGATCCGTGCTGCCGTCGATACTAATGTGGTTATCGTCATAAACGACGATGAGATTGTCCAGCCCCAGATGTCCGGCAAGAGAACAGGCCTCCGAAGCGACACCCTCCTGCAGGTCGCCGTCGCTGGCGATGACGTAAATGTTATAATCGAGAATTGGAAATCCATCACGGTTGAAATGACTTGCCAGATATTTCTGTGCTATAGCCATACCGACGGCATTGGAAATACCCTGGCCCAGCGGCCCGGTAGTTACTTCGACACCGAGGTCAGGCTCGTATTCCGGGTGTCCCGGCGTTTTGCTGCCCCACTGCCGGAAATTTTTCAGGTCATCCAGAGTGATGCCGTACCCGGTCAAATGCAGCATGGAATATAAAAGCGCGCTGCCGTGACCCGCCGAGAGAACGAAGCGGTCGCGATTGTGCCATTTCGGATTGGCGGGATTATGTTTCATATATTTCGTCCAGAGCACGTACGCAGCCGGGGCCATTCCCATCGGCATGCCCGGATGGCCCGAATTGGCCTTCTGAACCGCTTCGGCAGACAAAAAACGAATCGTTTGGATACAAAGCTCATCAAGTTCCGACAAACCCGGATTTTTCACTTTTACACTCATCACGAATTTCCTGTAATCAAAGTTCAATTTATATTTTACTACGTAACACCGGCGATAAAGTAATGGATACACCTGCTTTTAGCAAGACTTTTGTTGCTGTTGCTCTCATTAGACGGCATTAAAATACCATTCACACAGATTTGACTTTCTCAGAAAAAATAGGGAAAATCGGCAATTTCCTGAACTTATTGGATTGCCGCGCATCTGTATAAATCGAGAACAGCGCATGAAAAAGGCCGCCGAATTAATAGAACAGTTGTTGCTGCTTCGCTGCCAAATGGGCGATAAGAATGCCTTTGCGGAACTTATCAGGCGCTACGAAAGGCCTTTGCGCTATTTCATTAACCGTTTGCTGGACAACAGCGAGCTGACGGAAGATATTTTTCAGGACACATGGCTGACAGTTATCAGTCGAATACACGGCCTGAGAGAAACAGATGCATTTCCGGCATGGTTATATCGCATAGCACGCAACAAGGTTTATAAGCAGCTCAGAAGAAAAAATGCTGAAGCGAAACGGGAAGAAAATATCCCGGCTGAAAATCATGCTGAAGATGAAGATTTCTCCGTCGAAGATGCGGCAAAGGTTCACAGAGGTTTGAAAGAACTGCCGCTGGAATACCGGGAGGTACTGATGCTGCGGTTCCTGGAGCAAATGTCGTACGAGCAGATATCACAGGTGCTCAATTGCAAGCTGGGCACGGTTCGGTCACGACTTCATTACGCAAAAATCGCACTCAAAAAAGAATTGGAGAAATAAAAATGGAAAAAGCAAATGATATAAAAGAAAAGCTTCTCAAACAAATGGACGGTTATTCTATCGAGACGACGGATTTAATCTCTACCTCGTCACGGACAATCATCGATAAACACAAGACTCAGCTTAGATGGCTAAAGTGGATTGCAGCTATCAGCTGGCTGATGACATTTTTATATGCGGTAGGTATGCATAATTTGAAGGTTTATCTGTTGAAATACAACCAAAATATTCTTGATTTGAATGATTATATATTGAGACACAACCAAGGTCTTCTTACCAGAGAAGAATTCTGGCTCATTCGTTTCTCGGATATGTGTCTGGCAGTAGTGATTATAATCTCTATCCTTCTTACGTACCTTTTATATGACAAGTCGAAAAAGTTAACGTTGTTGCAGATTTGCGCCCGGTTGGCCAATATCGAAGAACAACTCAAAAAAATATCTCAGGACAAAACTCCGGCCTCCGAGCCTTGACAGGCCCTTCGATAACTCTTAGACTCTTGCACGGCTTTTCGCAAAATGATCTCCGGAAGGCTGTCTGCAGTAAACGATTGGGAATTGAAGGGGACAAGACAGATGAATCGACGAGACTTCCTTAAGTTAGCCACAGCCGGTGCGGCGGTGTTTTCGTTGCCGAATATTGCTTTTTCGGCTACCTCAGCACGAAACAAACCAAACGTGCTTTTTATGGCAATAGACGATCTGAACGACTGGGTCGGCTGTCTGGGAGGGCATCCGGACGTCAAGACGCCGAACCTCGACCGCCTCGCGAACCGGGGGGTGCTTTTTACAAATGCTCACTGCTCAGCGCCGGCCTGCAATCCTTCACGGGCCAGCCTGATGACGGGAATTCTGCCTTCGACATCCGGCATCTATCATAATCCCAATCCCTGGCGGCAGTCGCCTGTCTTGAAAAACGCTGTGACTATTCCGCAGCATTTCATGGCCCACGATTACACAGCAGTTGGGGGCGGCAAGATTTATCATGGTGCCTTCCCAGATCCACCCTCGTGGCAAAGTTATTTCCCCTCACAG
>Ga0209536_100000665_pt1 | contig 56201 bp, 50 predicted proteins | sample DeeMarSeWOR28_12_FD_187461 | JGI IMG/M metagenome (GOLD analysis project Ga0209536, IMG submission 187461) | Marine sediment microbial communities from White Oak River estuary, North Carolina - WOR-2-8_12 (SPAdes) (version 2) | ecosystem: Environmental > Aquatic > Marine > Intertidal zone >... | reverse complement strand
GAAAAGGAAGGCCAGCAGCAAAAACAAGCCCGGCAGGACATATTTGGAAACACCCGGGAGCATGTCTTTGACACTCGTCATCCAACCCTGAGGTTCGACTTCCTTTTCCACCAGACGACCATCTGGGGCCAGAAGCAGCTCGTGGCGACGGTTGCCTTTCCGGAACTTGACTTCGTAAAGGATCATTGTCTTTTTCTCGCAGAAGAGAGGGGCGTCAGGGCCCGACAGTTTCCGTACCGCTGCCAGCACAGTCGCCGGCACCCGGTCCGGACCCACCTGCTCCTCAATCTCCACAAGATCGCCGGCCGGCGTGACCAACGCGTCCACGTCGCTTCCGGCGGGGGTCTTCCAGGAGCCTTCGTAGAATGTGCTGCCGTGTTCGATCTCTTCGGCGAACTCGGTGATTTTGGCTTCTGCGGCCAACCTCTTGAGCGCGGCCAAAGCTGGCGCAGGAACCTCGGCCGGCCGCCGCACCTGCTCCATTACCCTCTGGTCGAAGGAGCCGGAGGGCTCGACACCCTGCAGGGAGGACAGGGCAAGGAACAGCCCTCGCCACTCAGCCGCTTCAGCTCGGCACGCCGAGCAAGCCTGAATGTGGCTTTTCATGGCCTGGAGCTCTTGGTTTTCGACCTCCTGGGCCGCCCAAGCCTCCAGAGCCATCTCCGAGAGATGTCCCTTAGTAGTCCAGTTTTTCATTTCTACCTGCCCGCTGTAACCCCTTACGGGGGAAGTTCCTCCCAGGTTTCAACCCGTCGGCGGACCCCATCAGGGCTCTTCCCGCAGGTGGGCCAAGGCCTCCCGGAGCTCGGCCCTGGCACGGTGAAGGAAGGTCTTCACGGTGCCGATGGGGACCTCCATGATCTCCGCGATCTCCTCGTAGGGCCGGTTCTCCACATGGCGCAGAATCACTGCCGTACGGTATTCCGGCCGCAGTCTCGCGATCGCACTCTCTATCTCACCCCCCAGCTCCAAGGCGAGGATCTCCTGCTCGGGCGACTCGTCGTTAGCCTCGAGGACGATTCGGGTCTCTTCCTCGCGCTCCAGATTGGCGGCGTGCGGCGAGCCATGGATCGAAACGGTGGAGAGCCTCGCACGTCTGAGGTGATCGATGGCGTGGTTGTTTGCGATCTTGAATAGCCAGGACGAGAACCTGTAACTGGGGTTATAGCTGTCGAGGTTGTTGAACGCCTTTACAAAGGACTCCTGGGCGAGGTCCTCCGCCTGCTCACGGTCCCCGATCATGCGGTATATCAGTGAGAACACCGGGCGACGAAAGCGCTCGAGCAGTTCCCCGTAGGCCGATTCGTCACCCTTCAACGCTCGGGCGACGAATTCCTTGTCATCGACCTGCTCGGCGTCCCCCGGCTGATGGGAAACCAAGGCCTCTCTCGATTCTTGGCCGCGTCCGCGTTCCCGTTTCACCGGGTTGCCGGTGACCTCCAGCACCTGTAACTTCGCCGCCGATCATGAACACCTCCCAGACGCAACCTCCCACTCCTCTGAAGATGAGTTCGGCAGGCGAGCGCGGGCGCGCAGTCCGTGCGATGTTCTCGGCCATCGCGCCTCGCTATGATTTTCTCAACCATCTTCTGAGCCTCAATATTGATCGGTCATGGCGGCGGCGCGCCGTGGACCATTTGCGTTGGCGGTCCCGGCCAGACGGGCTCTATCTGGACATCTGTGCCGGCACGTACGACCTGGCGCTCGAACTTAACCGACGGGCGGGTTTCCATGGGCGTATCATCGCGGTCGATTTCTCAAAGCCGATGCTTCAGCACGGTATCTCGAAGATCCATCAACGACCGATCACCCCTGTGTGTGGCGACGCCCTCAGCACACCGCTGGCCTCGGACGCCTTCGATGGCGCGATGGTGGCCTTCGGTGTCCGCAACCTGACCGACATAGACGCCGGGCTTCGAGAACTGAAACGAGTGTTGCGGCCCGGAGCCCGACTGGTGATACTCGACTTCGCAATGCCGAGAGGTCGTCTCTTCAGAAGGCTCTACCGCTTCTATTTCACCCGGTTGCTGCCATTCGTCGGACGGCTAATCTCAAAACATAGCTTCGCTTACAACTACCTTCCAGAGTCGGTTCAGGCCTTCGCCGAGCCGGATGAGCTGGAGGCGGCATTGCTGGAGGCGGGGTATGTTGACGTGGGCTGGATGGCGATGACCGGCGGGGTGGCGTGCCTCTGGTGGGGTGTGGCTGGCGGAAGGTAAGCAGTCAATAGTCATTGGTGATTGGAGACTGCTAATCACCAATCACCAATCACTTCCTGCAGAAACGGAACGTGACTATGGCGTATAGCACTCTACGTGAGTTCATCAACGATCTGGAACGGATGAACGAACTTGTAAGGGTGACCGAGCCGTTTTCGGTCGACAGGGAGATCACCGAGATCGCGGACCGCTGTATGAAGAGCTGCGGTGGGGGTCCGGCTCTGCTGTTCGAGAACGTGCGATTGCTGGATGGCAGTCGCAGCGAGTTTCCGGTGGCGATCAACTTGTTCGGCAGCTACGAGCGCATGGCGCGGGCGCTGGGAGTAGACGGGTTCGAGACCATCGCCGATCGGATCGAAGAGATCTTCAAGATGGAGGTGCCGGATAGCCTTGTGGACAAGATTGCCCTGCTCCCCAAGCTAGCCGAGATGTCCAAGTATCCCCCCAAGTCGCTGAAGGGTCAGGGAGCATGCCAGCAGACCGTGCTGCGCGGGGACGAAGTCGACATCACCCGGATACCCCATCTGAAGTGTTGGCCCGAAGACGGTGGGGCCTACGTCACGCTCCCCTTGGTGATCACGCGCCACCCGGCCACAGGCGTACTAAACGCCGGTACCTACCGCATCCAGATCCTGGACGGTCGGCGAATGGCGATGCACTGGCAGCGGCACAAGGTCGGGGCCGCGCATTGGCGCGAGATGGCCCAGCGTGGAGAGAAGATGCCCGTGGTCGTCGCGCTGGGTGGCGATCCGGCGACGATCTACTCGGGTACGGCGCCGCTGCCGCCTCAGGTGGACGAGTTCGTCTTCTCCGGTTTCTTACGGTCGGCGCCGGTGCGGCTGGCGCGGGCGGTGAGCTGCGATCTGCCGGTTCCAGCCGAGGCCGATATCGTGATCGAGGGGTACATCGACCCGGCCGAGGATCTCGTGCTGGAGGGCCCCTTCGGGGACCACACGGGCTTTTACTCCCTCGCCGACTACTATCCCTGCGTGCACGTAGAAGCCGTGACGTATAGGAAAGGGGCAATCTACCCGGCGACGATCGTCGGCCGACCTCCGATGGAGGACTACTACCTTGGCCACGCTACGGAGCGGATCTTTCTGCCGTTGTTGCGACTGACCCTGCCCGAAGTCGTGGATTATCATATGCCGGCCGAAGGCATCTTCCACAATCTTGTCTTCGTTAGCATCGACAAGCAGTATCCTGGCCAAGCCTGGAAGACGATCAATGGCCTGTGGGGTCAAGGGCTGATGTCTCTGGCTAAGGTCATCGTCGTCGTGGACAAGGACACGAACGTCCGCAATGTACAGGAAGCCTGGTGGGTGGCCCTCAACAACATCGATCCCGAGCGTGACACCCAGTTCAGCATGGGCCCTGTCGATGTGCTCGATCACTCGTCTCGAGCGTTCAGCTACGGCAGCAAGATGGGCATCGATGCGACCGTGAAATGGCCGGAGGAGGGCTTCACCCGCGAGTGGCCCGACAAGATAGTTATGGATCCGGAAACCCGCCGGAAGATAGACGACGTGTGGCCGAAACTGGGCATCGACTTGACTGTACGACGCTAACTAGCCAAGTTGTTGTCGGCGTAGTTCTTACCTATTCCCCCTCCCGTACTGCCCGGTTCGCCGCTTTTCGTCATATCCGGAGGTTGCAGTGGCCGTCTTTTCCAATTGGAGAGCCGTTGATCTCCGCCGCCTTCTCTTCGCTGTCGTCGGTGGCATCCTAGTCGTCATCATCCTGGCCTTCGGCATCCTGGCCAGGACTTCGGCGGAAAGGCTCGTAGAACCGGCCGTCGAGCGACAGTTGGCCGAACGAAGCGCATCGGCCGTCTCGCTGGTGGAGGGCGTCGTGGCGAGCGCGGTCACAGATGTGGAGTTGCTGACGCTTTCACCCGTAGTGATCGACGTAGCCGTAAGAGGTGCCGCCATGGCACGTCGGAACGGGCTCGATCAGCTCGCCGTCGATGAACTGGAACAGCGATTCTCCGCCACGCGCTCGCTCGAGGCTAGCTCCGAGGCATCTGCATACCTGCGGAGCGTTGTGGATCGCTCGGCTTTTGCGGAGGTCTTCGTAACGGATCGTGCCGGGCTGGTCGTCGCGGGCAGCGGTACGACATCCGACTTCGTACAGCGAGATGAGGATTGGTGGCGAGAAGCGTCAGCCGGGCGCGGCGGTATCTCCGCGGTGGGAATGGACGAATCGACCGGGTCGGTGGCTCTGTCGCTGGCTCTGCCGGTGCAGGACGCCGATGGAGAGACGGTCGGCGTGGTGAAGGCGAGTCTTCCTCTGACACAGCTGCAATCGGCGATCGCAGACCTTACACAGAGCTGGGGTTACGTCCAGTTGATCGACCAGCGAGGATTGCTGATCAGTGATCCGCACGATGAACGCCTGCTCGAGCCCCATCCGGATCCTGGTGCGTTGGTCGAAGGTCGGTTGTCCCGTTCGCGTGATGCTGAGGGTTTACCCGTCGTCGGGATGGCCCAGTCGGCACTCGCTGGAGAATGGAAGGTCGTCTACTGGTTGCCGGAAGCGCAGGCCTATGATCTCCTGTACGCGGCGCGCCGGGCTGTCAACTACTTCGTGGTCGTCGCCTTGCTTGCTGCCTTCATCGGTGTCGTCACGGCAGGTCGCTGGATCGCCCGTGAGATCGGCCGGCCCGTGAGAATGGTTGCGGATGCCGCCGATCAGGTGGGCGCCGGCGACTTGCGGGTCAGCGTCCAGAAAGTCGGGAAGGGCGAAGTGGTGAAGCTCTGTGTCGCGGTGCAGCAGATGATCGATCGATTGAAAGAACTCGTGGGTTCGATCCGCGAAGCGAGCTACCACACCCAATCGCGCAGCCAGGAAATCGCCGGCGCCGTGGAGCAGCTGTCGTCAGGTGCCCAGGAGATGACCGGGACCTTATCACGCCTCACGGTAGAGGCCTCCACGCACTCGGACACCATTCAGGAGATCAACAAGCGAATGGTTGCCCTGGGGGGCGCGGCTCGAGATCTGGCCAACGGTGCCGAAACCGCCACGGAGCGGAGCCGGCAGCTTCGCGGGATAGCAGAAAAGAGCCGCGAACGGCTGCGGGAGGGCCACGCGCAGGTGGGTCAAATGTCAGAACGCTCTGACCTCGCCACTTCGCGCCTGCTGGGATTCATGAACGCCTCGCGCCAGTTTGGCGAGTTCGTCGATCTCATCAAACAATTCGCGCGTCGCACCAATCTGCTGGCTCTGAACGCGGCTATCGAAGCGGCGCGCGCCGGAGGCGAGGCCCGAGGATTCGCCGTGCTGGCCGAGGAGATCCGGAAGTTGGCGAACCAGGCTGGGGAGGCGGCGGATCGTGCACAAGACACCACCGATGCTGTTCTCGGCCAGATCGAGACGGCACGCCAGGCAATCGAAGACACCCGCGATGCCACCCACAACATCGACTCAGTGGTTCAGACGATGGATGAGGGCTTCGACCAGGTCACGCGTGCCATGGGCGAGGCCGAAGGATGGGCGGACCGGGTAGCCGAGGTGAGTGCCGATGTGGACAGCGGTCTGCGGAGCACCGCTGAACGACTGAGCGCGGTCGCATTCGGCTTCACCGATTTCGCCGCCGCCATGGAAGAGCTGGCCGCAGGAATGGAAGAGCAAAACGCTTCCACCGAAGAGATCGCGGCTGCAGTCAATGCGCTGAACACGTCAGCGTGGGAACTGGCCGGCTTGGCTGATGTCTTTGTCGTGGACCAGCAGCTGATGCCGGAAGTGGAAGAGAGCCGGGACGAAGAGGGTCGGGAAGAGGCGGAGGAGGCGGGAGAGCCCCAGGCCCTCCACGTCGCAGCCACCGGCTGAGACTGACACGAGCGGTTGGCAACCGGCCCCTCCTCGCTTAGACTAGGCGTTCTATAATCACGTCCGTTAACCCGAACAGACCGAGAGTGTGACGGAGCCGCAGACCGTTCAGGGCGTGAATCGCCTGGTCCTGTACAGCAACCTGGTACGCTTGCCTCATACGGCGTTCGCGCTGCCGTTTGCCCTTGTGGGCGCGGCCCTGGCCTCGTACCGCTATCCTGTGACGGCGGCACAGCTGGCGTGGATCGTGGTGGCGTTCTCGGCTGCGAGGTTCGCCGCCATGGCACACAATCGGGTTGTCGACCGAGAGTTCGATGCTCGGAACCCGCGTACCTCCGATCGAGAGATCCCGGCCGGGCGATTGTCGACCGGTGAGGCGAAGATCTCCGTGGTCATCTCCAGCGCGATCTTCATCTTCGCGGCTGGGATGTTGAACCCGCTGGTTCTCGCGCTTGCGCCGCTTGCGCTCGTTTGGCTGCTCACCTACAGCTACCTGAAGCGGTATACGACTTGGACCCACCTGGCTCTGGGGATCGCCGACGGGATTGCCCCCGCAGCCGCTTTTCTGGCGATCTCGGCACGCTGGAGCGACCCATGGTACCTGCTGCCGCTCCTGGCTTTGGGTGTGGGTCTTTGGGTGGGAGGCTTCGACATTCTCTATGCGTTGCAGGACGTCGAGCACGATCGAACCGAAGGATTGTTCTCGATACCCGCCCGATACGGAACGCGCGTGGCGATTTGGGCCGCGCGTGTCTACCAGGGCCTGGCCGTTCTTTGCTTGTTGGCCGCAGGGTTGGTCATGCCGGAAACGGGACCACTCTACTTCGCGGGAGTGGTGGTGACCGCTATCCTCCTCGTGTATGAGCATTCGCTCGTCAGTCCGAGCGACCTGTCCCGACTAGATGTCGCGTTCTTCAACGTCAACGCCCTAATCTCGGCTGGCTTCTGCGCTCTCGTCGTGCTCGACAGGGTGATCGTGTGAGCACGCCTCTCGTCCTTGGGGTCACGGGCGCATCGGGCGCGCCGTACGCGATTCGGCTGATCCGTGCACTCATCGAACTCGAGGTACACACGTACCTCATCATCTCGAGTCACGGGTGGCGGCTGCTGCGGTTGGAGGCGGGAATTGCAAACGAGGACGAGCTGCGGGAGCGTATCCCCGGCGATTGGAGCCACGTCCACTTCTATAGCAATTCCGATCGAGGCGCCGTGCCGGCCTCAGGTTCCGTGGTCACTCGCGGAATGGTCGTCTGCCCCTGCTCGATGGGAACGCTCGCGGCCATCTCGCATGGCAACTCCCGGTCGCTCATCGAGAGGGCAGCCGACGTGACGTTGAAGGAGCATCGGCGCCTCGTGCTGGTGCCCAGAGAGACGCCCGTCTCCCAGATCCACTTGCGGAACATGCTACAGGTGTCTCAGGCGGGGGCTGTGGTGATGCCTGCTGCGCCGGGGTTCTACAACAAGCCCCAAAGCATCGATGACCTAAGCGATTTCATCGTCGCACGAGTACTCGATCACGTGGGGATCGCGCACGATGTGGGCAAGCGCTGGAGCGGTCAGTGAGTGGAGCTTTGCGCATCGGGCTGATCTCCGACACTCACGGGCTCCTGCGCAACGAGATCTATGCCGCGTTCGAGGGAGCCGACGAGATTCTGCACGCCGGCGATGTAGGGGATCCGGCGATCCTCACAGAACTGGAGGTGATCGCACCGGTGCAGGCTGTCTTCGGGAATGTGGACGATTGGGACGTCCGGGAGCTGGCGGCGGAGTCGCTGGAATTAGAGCGGCAGGGGCACAGGATCATCGTGATCCATGGGCACCAATGGGGGTCGCCCCGCGTCGAGGATCTCACCGCGGCCTATCCGGACTCGTCGGTGATCGTTTACGGACATACGCACCAGCCGCTGGTCGAGAGGGCGGAGAAGACGCTGATCGTCAATCCGGGCAGTGCGGGGCATCAGCACTTCGGCAAGCCGGTGTCGGCTGCGCTGCTGGACGTCGAGGCTCGCCGACCACCTGCCGCCAGGTTGGTGGACCTGTTGCGTTGAACGTCGATTACTCGGCGACGATGAGTTGGAAAGCGCGTCGGGCGGAGATGGTGCGGTCGGCGATCAGGTCCCTCACCTCGATCTCGACGAGGTAATCGCCGGGCTCGCTCTCCAAGAGTTCGATGCTGATGTACTCGGGTACACGCTGGCCGTTGAAGCGGACGACGCGTTCGTACGAGAGCTCTATCTCGTCCCCCTCGCCGAAACCCAGCGCGCCCGCCACTCGCGCCACCACACCCTTACCCTGGGTATCGCTTACGCTGAGCTCGACCTCGTAGTTGGCGTATCCCTCCGGGTCCGTCGTCAGTCCGTAGACCTCCCAATAGACGGCGACCGGAAGATCGCGGTCGAAGACGAGTCGCCGGTTCGCTTGGATCGCAAAACCACGACGATCCAACGGTTCGGGCGTTCGCGGCGTCACCGCAGTAGCCAGTACCAGGTCACTGAGGGCGAGCTCGCCATCGCGGAACGGCCGGGCGACGATGCTATCCCGTTTGACCGCCGCCGCGGAATCGGAAGCACGGGCTTCCAGACTGTAGGTGTACGTCCCGGCCGCCAACGGGAGCGAGTAGGTGAGCGGTACGGGTTTCGGCTCGACAGGAGCCCGCATTGCGCGCCGGAAGACCTCGGTGTAATCGGCACCCGCGAACAGGAACAGCCCGAGATCGATGGTGTCAGGCCGCTCGATCAACTTCTCGGCCGGGGCCTCGGTGTACATTTCGACTTCGATGATCGAGTCGGCCGCGCCACGGAAACGTGCTACTTGAGCGGGGAAATCGTACAGATCGAAGCTCGCGGCGTAGATCGCGGGCTGAGCCATACGGGCCTCCTCCTCAAACGACTTGGATACCGAGGCCACCATGTGGTTCGCCCGCCGGAATCGCATCTGTTTCTCGAAGATGAAATTCGGAAGATCCCAGCCATAGTTCCAGAAGATCCATCGCCCTCCGCCTTGCGGAGAAATGGAGGCTGTGGGGGTCGTCGTCAGCGCGGCGTCACGTTGTATCTGCCAGATCCGTTCAGGCGGTCCGTAGCGCACGTAGATGCTGCCCCGTTCGCTGTCCGCGCCCCAGCGGCCCTCGCCGGGATCCTCGAACCAGATATCCGCAAAACACACGCGGGCCAGGTGCGCAACCCTCACCTCGTTGGCCGGGCTCAGGTAAAGCGGATCGGACTTCCGCCAGATCACGTCCTCTACCCAGCGTCGCGTTTCTGCGCCCGCCTCGCCGTACTTTTCCGCCAAACTCTCGCGCAGTACGTATGACATGTCGCGGTAATGGCTCGCGATGTCGGGGCCCGCGAGCGCGATGCCCTGGTCGAACTGCTGCTCAGCCAGCGAGTCGAGACCCATCCGATAATAGACGAGGCCGAGGATCATGTACCCCCACGGATTGTCGGGTACGTCATGTCGAAAACGCTCGGCCAGCTGGCGAGCTTCAGCCAGCTCGCCTCGCTCGATCTGGTGGATGGTCCGGCGCCTGAAAGCCCCCGAGTGGACTGGATCGGCGTCCAGCACGCGATCAAGCGCTTCGACCATCTTGCCATGGTCATCCTCCCCCTCCTCCGAGAGGTTGGGGGCGTTCATGAAGTGCTCGTTGAAATCTCGCGGCCGGGTGAAATTCGTACAGAAAGCGCCCATGTTGGAGCACTCAGGCGTCATCACCGGCAGGTTGGGGACGGCGACTAGATTACGTGTGTCCAGGTAAATGTCCTCGGCGTACAGCGCGAGCTCGAACCATAGGAACGCGAGTTCGGCCGGTTCGATCTCCTCCTCCGGCCTTTCTTCCATGTACTTCTTGGCCCGGTTCAGAACTCGCCGGGCGTCGTAGTACATCTGCTGCTTCCGCATCAGCTGGCCCAAGGCCATCAGGTAGGTGGGATTCGTGTGATCCAGCTCCCAGGCCCGGCGGAGTGCCCGGTCGGCCTCACGCCTCTCGGTGAATTCGGTCTCGATGCCTCCGGCCCGGTCGGCGAGAATCATACCGAGCAGTCCCCAGCCAGGCGCGTAGCCGCCGCGCTCGCGAGTCAGCCGCCGCAGCAGTTCGAGTGCCGTCAGGGTGTCACCGGAGGCCAGTTCGGCTCGAGCCGAGTCGTAGAGTGCCGGCGCTTGAGCGGCGGCGGTCGTACCAGCGGCCGGCACGATCAGAAGGGATATCGCTGCGCAGATGACCAAATTTCCCGACGCCTGCCGTCGAGAAGGTGCCCTACTCCTTGCCATACACCACCAAAATAGTCGACGCCCAATCTTTCGGACAGCGTTTGTATCGCTCACCGCTGGCCAGGATCTTCTTCCCTCTGAAGTTCTTGCAGCGTTTGTCGGCCTACGTAGCCGCGCTCTGATAGACCCCTGTCGGCCTGGAAGCGTTCCACCGCGCTCAGCGTTTCAGCGTCGAGCCGTCCGTTGATTTCGGCCGAGTAGAAGCCGAGCTGTGCCAGTCGCTCCTGCAACTCTCGGATATCGGGGCCTCGTTCGGGGAAGATCATTCGCGAGCCCAGCGGCTGGTAGATGTCGTTGGGATGAAAAACGCCCATGAAGACCCGGTAGACGCGCTCGAGTTCCAGGATCGGAGCCACGTGGTCCTCGACGCGCAGATCGACGTAGCGGTCGTCGCCACCACCGTAGCCACCGCCTTCCTGTACCACCAGCAAGCCGGCGCCCTGCTGACCGCGTCGATCGCCGCCCGCTGCTTGCCCCGCCTTGAGCGCATCCAGTAACCGCTCGGCCAGCGGCTTGCCCATCTCCTCGGCGCGCTCGAACGCCGCGGCCATGCTGTCGACGACTTCCGGTCCAGTCAGGATGTTACCCTGCACGCTGTAATGGTCTCCGGATCGCATACCCGCCCAGGGGATGTTCTGGCTCCCCGTGAAGTTCGCGACCTGACACCGGGCATCGATGATGGCGAATTGTCGTGACTCGATCAGCGAATCGGTATCGACGAAGTGCTGCCTGACCTCTTCCGGCGACGCTCCTTCGGCCAGCATTTCCAGCGCCCGCGGCTTGAACGACACGTTTGCATTAGCCTGAGAGGCGATGGCGCCCACACCGGCCCGCGCCGCCGGGACGATCGCACCGGCGGCGACGACCCGCGACTGAATCGCCACACCGAGTTGTTCGCTGGCGGGATCGCAGGCCACGATGCTGAAAGTGGATAGCGTGGGCGCATCCCCTGACTGACCGACGAGCGGGCCGCCAGTCCCCAACGCCAGGACTCCGAGCGAAGCGGTTGAGGCGAGAGTTCTTCGCATGCGGTCAAACGCGATGCGTGGCATGGTTCATTCCCTCCTTGTCAGCGTTGGCAGCCGGGACACAAGTATGCGGAGCGGCCAGCCAGCACGATGCGTGTGATCGTGCCACCACAGCGGCGACACGCTTCGTCTTCGCGACCGTAAACGTCGAGCACGTTCTGGAACGTGCCCTCGCCCCCCAGCAAGTCGCGATAGTCGCTCAACGATGTCCCACGCCGTTCCACGGCCTCACCCAATACCTTTCGAATGGCGGAGTGCAGTCTGCGGAGCTCAGGCCTGGTCAGACCACCCGCCGGCCGACGCGGATCGACCCGCGCGATATAGCAAGCCTCGCTGGCATAGATGTTCCCGATTCCCGCGACCCGCTTCTGATCGAGCAGTGCATTGCGGAGCGGTGCCCGCGAGCAGGCCAGACGTGATGCGAGCGAGGTCGGCGTGAACTCTTCCGATAGAGGCTCGATTCCCAAGCGCTCATCGAGTTCGGACCAGGCGACGGGGTCCAATGCCCACATGCGAGCGAAGCGACGGACGTCGTAAAAACGGAGGACGCCGATGGCGCGAGGTGCTTCGACCAGAATGCTGATCGACAAATGGGGCTCGGCACGCAGTCTGGATGATTCGCTCCAGGAGAAGCGTCCGGTCATGCGCAGCTGCGTCACCCAGCGAATTCCGTCGTCCATGGTGGCGACGATCCATTTCGCCCGGCGGCCGACGCTCTCCACGCGCCGCTGGGTCAGAGCTCGGCGAAAGCCGCTTGGCTTCATCGGCTCCACGACTTCCGCGCGATGAACTCGCACGCGCTGGACACGGCCTCCCGCGATGGTGTCGTGTAGCCCGCGGGCGATGGTCTCAGCCTCGGGAAGCTCGGGCATCCGCTAGCCGGAGCGCTCCCGTTCTATCTCCCGATAGCCGATGTCCTGACGGAAATACTTGCCGTCGAAGCGGATCGCCTCGGCGGCTTCCCTCGACTTCTGTGCCGCAGAGCCGACATCGGCACCCAGGCCGACGGCGCCCAGGACGCGACCGCCGCTGGTCACCAGTTGACCGTCCGGGACACGCCGCGTCCCGGCATGGAAGATGATGCGGTCGGGATCGTGTGCCAGCGATTCCGGAATGTCGATTCCTTTCCCCTTCTCGTAAGAGCCGGGGTAGCCGGCCGAGGCCAGGACCGTGCAGACGGCGGCCTGAGGCCTCCAGCTGAAATCCACGCCTTTGAGAGATTCGCCTCGCGCCACACGCTCGAACGGTTCCAGTAGCGGGCTGTCGAGCAACGGGAGGATCGCTTGCGTCTCGGGATCGCCGAAGCGGCAGTTGAACTCTATCACGTAGGGGTTGCCCTCGACGACCATCAGGCCGCAGTAGAGGACGCCGCGGAACTTACGGCCCTGCTTGGCCATCGTTGTCAACACTGGCATGATGACTTCGTCGGTCACGCGCCCGATAAGGGGCTCGTTGGCGATGGACACCGGTGCGTAAGCACCCATGCCGCCCGTATTGAGCCCCGTGTCGCCTTCACCGATCGGCTTGTGGTCCTGCGACGGGATGAGAGGCAGAGCAATCTCTCCATCTGTTATGTAGAGGACCGACAACTCCTCACCAACGAGACAGTCCTCGACTACGACGACCGCACCTGCATCGCCGAATTGTCCGTCGACTAGCATTGATCGTGCGGCCTCGACTGCGTCGCTCACCGTTTGGCAGATGATCGAGCCCTTACCAGCGGCGAGCCCAGATGCCTTCACGACCAATGGCGCACCATGGTCCACTATGAAGCGCTCGGCATCCTCAAACGAGCGCACGGTCTCGTAGGCCGCCGTGGGTACGTCCGCTTTGGCCATCAGCGATTTGGCGTAGGCCTTGGAGCCCTCGATCTCCGCCGCCTCTCCGGATGGACCGAAGATCGACAAACCGCGCTGCTGGAATAGATCGACGATGCCATCGACAAGCGGTGCTTCAGGGCCCACGACGGTCAGATCGATATCTCGGGAATCGGCGAAGTCGGCCAGTGCCTCGATCTCTTCGGGCTTCAGAGGGACGGACTCCGCCAGGGTCTTCGTTCCACCGTTTCCGGGAGCGGCGTAAATCTGCGCACCCGGAGTTTCGCGCTTCAGCTGCCAGATGAGAGCGTGCTCACGCCCCCCCGAGCCAATCACCAGAATCCTCATGCGTTTCGCCCCGTCCTTCCTTAGGATGCAGGTAGAGCCCGGTCGAGATCCTCGATCAAGTCCTCCACATCCTCGATGCCTACGGACAGCCGGACCAGGCCGTCGGTGACCCCCATGCTCTCCCTCAATTCCGCCGGTACGGCCGCATGGGTCATAGCCGCTGGATGGCTCACCAGGCTTTCCACGCCACCCAGGCTCTCCGCTAGCGTGAAGACCTGCGTCGCGCGGCAGAACTGTTCTGCGCGTGCCCTATCGCCTAGCTCCAACGAGATCATCCCTCCGAAGCCACGCATCTGCTTATTCGCCAACTCGTACTGGGGGTGCGACGGTAACCCGGCGTAGAACACTGCGCGTACGCGTGAGTCGCCCTCGAGCCACTCAGCGATGCGGCGTCCGTTGCGATCGTGAGCATCCATCCGCACGTGCAGGGTCTTGGTCCCACGCAACACGAGCCACGAGTCCATGGGGCCGGGAACGGCACCCGCCGCCTTCTGCATGAAGCGTAGACCTTCGATGATCTGGTCGTCCGACGTCAACACCAACCCGCCTACCACATCGCTGTGTCCATTGAGGTATTTGGTGCTGGAATGTACGACCGCGTCCGCGCCCAGCTCCAGCGGGAGCTGGAAGTAAGGTGTCGCGAAAGTATTATCGACGACCAGCCACGTGCCGGAGTCGTGTGCGATGTCCGCCGCACCGGCGATGTCGGTGATGTGCATGAGCGGATTTGTCGGTGTCTCGATGAGGATCAACCGAGTCGATTGGCGGACCTCCGCAGCGATCTGTGATTGATCACGTGTGTCGACGAACGAGAACCGGAGGCCCAGGCGCGCAAGTACTTGGCGAAAGAGACGGTCGGTCCCGCCATACACGTTGGCGCCGCAGATGACGTGATCACCTGCCGACAACAGCTTGACCAAGGCTTCGATGCCCGCGAGACCGGAGGCGAAGGCGGCACCGTGGTTCGCACCTTCCAGCGCGGCGACATTAGCCTCCAGCGCCGTACGCGTAGGGTTGGACACTCGAGCGTATTCATAGCCTTTGTGGACTCCGATCCCCTCTTGCGCATAGGTGGAGGTTTGGTAAATAGGCGTCATGATCGCGCCGGTTGTCGGGTCGGGCCGCTGGCCGGCCCGGATCGCGCGCGTGGCGAATCGTAGGTCACTATCGGGAATCATAGTAAGTCGCCTTACTCCCGCTTGTCCGTTTGTGGTTCTGGATGAATCAGGGAATAGACAGTCTAGTTTCCCGGGGCTGCGGCGTCCAGCGAGGCACAGCTTGAGTGGGTCGGCGCAGTAGGTTTAATTTGAGACGGCTCCTGCAGGGTGCGGTGGCTCGTGTGAGAGGTGGTTATACGGAGTCCGGTCATGGCTTTTCCAGACAGTCTTATCGTTGGCGTCTCCGGAATCCGGGGTCGGGTCGGCGTCGATCTCGACCCCGAGATCGTTGCCGGCTTCGCCGCGGCTTTCGGCTCCTTCGTTCGTGAGCGGGGTTGGGGTGACCATCTTGCGATCGCTCGCGACTCGCGACCCAGCGGGCCCGCTTTCGTACGAGCCGCGACCGCGGGTCTCCAGGCCGTTGGCTGCAGGGTCAGCGACCTGGGCCTCGTCCCCACGCCCACTGCTTTGCTGGAGATCCAGGATCGCGGCCTGAGCGGCGGCATCGTCGTGACGGCCAGCCACAATCCCAGGCAATGGAACGCGCTGAAGCTGGCCAGTCCTGCTGGTGCATTCCTCACGCCCGAGGACGGTGCCGCGTTCCTGACCGCACTGCGGGCGGGGAAATCGCCTGCGTACGTGCGCGACGGGCTTGGGGCGGCGGAGGAGCTGGCAGGTGCGGTGGATCGTCATATCGAGAGGATTCTCGACCTTGAGTTGGTCGATCCCGGTCTCATAGCGGCTCAGCGCTACAAGGTGGTGCTCGATTGTGCCCGGGGCGCGGGCGGCGTCATCGTCCCTGCGCTTCTGGAGCGGCTGGGATGCGAAGTCGTGGGCATCGAGCTGGAGACCGATGGGCTTTTCTCTCGGGAACCGGAGCCGATACCCCAGAACTTGAAAGCGCTCTGCGAGCGTGTGCCGCGTGAAGGCGCGATCGTCGGTATGGCGGTGGATCCGGACGTGGACAGGCTGGCGTTGGTGGATGAAGACGGAGAGGCGATCGGTGAGGACTACACCCTGGCTCTCGCGGCTCGGTTGGCTCTGTCCAAGAAACTCGGCCCCGTGGTGGCCAACCTCTCCACGAGTCAGATCGTCGAAACGGTATGCCTGGAGGCGGGTGCCGACTACTCCCAATCGCCGGTGGGCGAAGCGAACGTTGCGGCGGCGATGCGAATCGCCGGCGCGGTGGTCGGTGGAGAAGGGAACGGGGGCGTCATTCTGCCGGCGCTTCACTATACCCGGGACGCTCCGCTGGCAGTAGCTCTGCTGCTACAACTTTTGGCGGAAACCGGGTGTAGTACTGGCGAGATTGTAGCACAGTATCCACAGTTTTGTATAATAAAAGACCGTTTCCAAAGGGGCGATGTACGGGTGGATCAGCTGCTGGATGAGATTGCGAAGTCTTTTCCCGGCGCAGAGATAGACCGTCAAGACGGTGTCCACCTTCGCTGGCGCGACCGGCATCGCTGGCTCCACTGCCGGCCATCGGGCACGGAACCGATCTTGCGAGTGATCGGTGAGGGGCTGAGGGAGGAAGAGGGAGAGGTGCGGGAGATGGTTAACGCGGCCGGGGCAATCGTCGCTCGGCACGCCTGAGCGGGAAAAACTACACCAGATGTGTGGCATCGTCGGTTATATAGGTGATTCTCAAGCGGCACCGCTTCTGCTCGATGGCCTGCGCCGCCTCGAATATCGCGGGTACGACTCCGCCGGTATCAGTGTTTGCTGCAACGGAAGTATCGACACGCGCAAGCAGGCCGGTAAGATATCCGAGCTGACGGAAGCGCTCGACGGTTGTCTGCCGAAGGGATCGGTTGGCATAGCCCATACGCGCTGGGCGACCCATGGTGCGCCCACGACGACGAATGCCCACCCCCACCACGACGGAAGCGAGGAAATCTCGCTGGTCCACAACGGCATCATCGAGAATGCCGGTGTGCTGCGACGTAAGCTGGAAGAGCTTGGCCATGTGTTTCGCAGTGAAACGGATTCGGAGGTCTTGGCTCACCTGATCGGGGCGATGTACGAGGGCAATCTCGAGGAGGCCGTCGCCGCCGCTCTCGGCCAGGTGGACGGGACCTACGGGATCGTCGTTGTCTCGAGTCGAGATCCCGACAAACTGGTCGCCGCCAGGAATGGCTCACCTTTGCTGCTGGGTCTGGGCAACGGCGGGAGCTACTTCGTGGCCTCCGATGCGGCGGCCGTAGTCGAGCACACTCGCGACGTGGTGTACCTCGACGACGGTGAACTGGCCGTGATGAGCCGGCAGGGCTATCGAACGCTCGATCTGAAAGGGCGCCCGCTGACGAAGGAAGTCAGTCACGTCACGTGGGACCTCGAGACGATCGAGAAGGGCGGCTTCCCGCACTACATGCTGAAGGAGATCTTCGAGCAGTCGGACTCGGTGCGTGATACGATGCGCGGCAGACTGCTGACAGATGAGGGTGCGGCTCGACTGGGTGGGCTCTCGCGTTGCCTGCCCTGGCAGGAGATCGAGAACTTCGACCGGATTGTGCTCACGGCCTGCGGTACCTCCTGGCACGCGGGACTTATCGGCGAGTACATGCTCGAGGAGTTCGCCCGCCTGCCAGTCGAGACCGAGTACGCCTCGGAATTCCGCTACAGGAATCCGGTGCTGGATTCCAAGTCGTTGGTGATCGCGATCTCCCAGTCGGGCGAGACGGCGGACACCTTGGCCGCACTGCGGGAAGCCAAGGAAAAAGGCGCCCGTGGCATCAGCATCGTGAACGTCGTCGGTTCTACCATAGCCCGAGAATCGGACTGCGGCGTGTATATCCACGCTGGCCCCGAGATCGGCGTGGCGTCGACCAAGGCCTTCACCTCGCAGGTTGCCGCTCTTGCCCTCTTTAGCCTCTACTTCGGGCGCAGCACTGGAGTGACCGACGAGCGTGGTCACGGCCTGGTCGCGGCGATGAAGAAGTTGCCGGACCAGATTTCCGAGATACTCGGCCGCAACGAAGAAGTGCGTGAGCTGGCGGAGCTCTACCAGCATCACAGAAACTTCCTTTACTTGGGTCGCGGCTACAACTTCCCGGTCGCTCTCGAAGGCGCGCTGAAACTGAAGGAGATCAGCTATATCCACGCCGAAGGGTATCCCGCGGCCGAGATGAAGCACGGGCCGATCGCGCTGATCGATGAGAACATGCCCGTCGTCTTCATCGCTCCACGCGATAGCGTCTATAAGAAGGTCTTGTCGAATATCGAAGAGGTGAAGGCACGTGGCGGCCGAGTGATTGCCATTACGACCGACGGCAACGGTGACCTTCATCAGCTTGCCGACCATGTCATCTCAGTTCCCTCAACGCTCGAGATGCTGCAGCCCATCCTCACGGTCATACCTCTGCAGCTACTCGCCTATTACATGGCCGTCCTGCGTGGCTGCGACGTGGACCAGCCGCGGAATTTGGCGAAATCCGTGACGGTCGAGTAAGAAGTCAGTAGTAACTAGTTATTAGTTATTGGTGTTGCATGGCAGAGGTAATCGACTGGTCCTCGATTCTCTGGCTCCCGCCAATAACTAATCACTAGTTACTAGTTACTAGTTACTTCCCGCACCCCCTCCCAATACGACGTAAAGCGGTTGCGCCTTCTCAGCTTTTAATCCAACTTCCGGGGCCATGCGGGTTGTGCTCCAAAGAGTCAGGCGTGCAGAAGTTCGCGTAGATGGTCGGCGGGTGGGCTCCGTTGGCCGCGGATACGTGCTGCTGGTGGGCTTCAAGGCCGGTGACAGTGAAGAGACTCTCCGCTGGATGGTTGAGAAAGTGCGCGGCTTGAGGCTCTTTCCGGACAGCGAAGGCAAGATGAACTTGCCGATCGACGATGTCGGTGGAGAGTTGTTGGTCGTTTCGCAGTTCACGCTTTATGCGGATGTGCGTAAAGGTCGTAGACCGTCGTTTGTAGATGCGGCAGAGCCCGCCGAAGCGGAGCGTCTCTACGACCGGTTCGTGACGTTCCTTCGTCAAGGTACGATTCCGGTGGCAACCGGATCGTTCGGGGCATTGATGGAGGTCGACTTGGTGAATGATGGACCTGTGACACTCATCATCGAGAGGGAATAGATCGGTGAGGTCTTCGACAGTTGCACTTCGGATCGTTCCGATGCTGATGCTAGTCTCCGGTTCAGCGGCGTGGTCGCAGACGGCGTGGGATCCCAACGCGATGGCCTACGAGGGACCGTCAGCCTGGCAGCAGGCGGCGGCCGCGGCTCTCAACCGACACTTACCAACGGATTCAGGGTTCTTCGTGCTGGGACCGCTCGACTTGTCTGCGGATCTCCCCGACACCACGGATCTTGTTCGCACCACTATCAGGATCCTCGCGCCTGATCCCCGCGCATCGCGAGGGGTCACTCGCAGGCTGTGGGTCCCCACCGGCGGTGTCGCGTTGGAGGAACTTCAGCCCTCCGACACGCTGCCCCATGAACTGCCGCCTGGTTATCCGGGTCGATTTCTGAAAGGGACCGTGGTCGGCGAAGATGTTCTTGTGCAGGTGTTCACCGTACAAGAACACCGCTGGTTGCTCTGGGCTAGAAGAGCGCAGATCGCAGATATCACCGAGGAAGTCAGCGGTCCTGTAGCCGACTACGCCAGAGCCGTAGCCCGATACCTGGCGGCGGTGGACAGCGGCCAGGAGGTGTCCGGTCCGCCCCTGGCTTCTCAGTACGGATTGGAGCCCCTTTACGATCTGTACTCACAGCCGCCGGAACTGGTGATTCGCGAACGTCAGGGCTACCTCGGCTTGTTGGAGCGCCATCGCACCTTCACGTTGGGCAACGAGGTGAAGGATGTGTATGGGTTCGTGCCGGGCCCGGTTCTGCTCGCGTGGATGGAGGAGCAGGCGGGCGGAGTTCTGTTCCCCAATCGGGACGGAGAAGTGGCCCTCCAGTATCGCTACCGCGACTTCAAGCAAGCCGGAGGCGAGTGGACCGGCCGGCCGGTGCTCACAGCCGCTACTCTTCCCGGGTTGCGTCCGGGGCGATACGTCTTCGTGGTCGATCGTTACGGCTTCCTCCGCGTAGGTCCCATCGATCGGACGGCGATCCCGATCTCGAGCGACGCGACAGCCGCGATGCTTGCCCACGGAGATCCCGTGCTGGTCGCCGGCACCCTGCTCCTGAGCGCGGAGCACGGACCTATCCGGGTCCGCGAGATGAACATCAACTCGGAAGAGTATTTCTTCAGTAACCTGTCGATGTCGCTCTACCAAGACGTCGAGGATCGGTCCGATCGCTACATCATTTCGCTGGGTCACGCCCTCAAGGCGCTCGACCTGGGTCGAGTACGTCGCGAAGACATCGTCCTCAAGAAGTTTTGAGCAACGCCGCACCTAGACTCATCCTGGCCTCGCGATCACCTCGCAGGGCCGAACTGCTTTCGCGCCTGGGCCTGGCTCACCAGGTGCAGCACGCGGATGTCGATGAGTCGATCCTACAGGGCGAGCAACCACACGCGGCCGCCGGCCGATTGGCCCGTCTCAAGGCATCAGCGGCCGTCGAGAGCGGCGCGCTCACCATCGGTTGCGATACGCTGGTCGTTCATCGAGGCGACATACTCGGCAAGCCCGGCGATCGACGAGAGGCAAAGGAGATGGTCTGTCGGCTGCAGGGCGATGAGCACGTCGTCTTTACGGGCGTGGCTGTCGCCACCGCAGACCGGGTCGAGAGCGTCGTAGAGTCGACACGCGTCTGGTTCCGTCGGCTTGATGCACGGGAATGCGAGGAGTACGCGGCTACACAGGAGCCTATGGACAAGGCCGGAGCCTACGGCATTCAAGGATTCGGGGCGGCGATCGTGGAGCGCATCGAAGGTGACTACTTCAATGTGATGGGGCTGCCGATACAGCGTCTTCTTGACCTGTTTCGGCTGTTTGGCTGGCGCTACGCGTTCGGAGCGCTGGTTGAGCTGGACTAGGCCATCGATTCCCCGTTTCTCCGGCCGTTGCCGTTGTCTTCTGATGGCATAGGTTGAGGCGCATGTTCCCGTTCAGGCAACACGTTGCCGCTGGCCACTTCGGCCTCGGAGGCTCTTGACCGTGGCGATCGAGATTCCCCGCGCCGTCCGTTGGCACGATGATGCCGTGCGAATCATCGATCAAACGCTGCTGCCCGGCGAGTACAGGGAAATCGACCTAACGGATGTCGAGGATGTGGTAGAAGCGATCCAAGCCCTCCGCGTTCGCGGGGCGCCCGCGATCGGTATCGCCGGCGCCCTGGGGCTGGTGGCTTCTCTCAAGCCGCACTTGATACTCCCCCAAGCGGAATTCCAGGATCGGCTCCTGCAAAACGCGCGGCGAATCCGCGAGGCACGGCCAACCGCCGTCAACCTTGCCTGGGCGATCGACCGGCTTTTGTCGCTCCGAAATCAACGACCGGGAGCGTCCAACGAAGAGGCGTGGGAAGATCTGCGCTCGCAGGCGATTGCGATCCTCGATGAAGATCGCGAGATGTGCCGTCGTATCGGGGAACACGGGGTAGCCCTGCTGCGCGAGGGCGCGACGGTACTCACCCATTGCAACGCGGGAGCTTTGGCGACCGGAGGCATGGGTACCGCCCTGGCGCCCGTCTACGTGGCGGCGGAGCGAGGGCTAAAGGTCCGCGTACTGGCGGACGAGACTCGTCCGCTCTTGCAGGGCAGCCGGCTGACCGCTTGGGAAATGGATCGTGCCGGTATCGAAGTGATGATCCTGACGGACAACATGGCGGCGTTCGCCATGAAAGAGCTCGACGTCGATCTGGTCATCGTCGGTGCAGATCGCATCGCCGCGAACGGTGACGTCGCGAATAAAATCGGGACTTATGGGCTGGCCATCGCGGCACATCATCACGGCGTCCCGTTCTATGTGGCGGCGCCATCGTCGACGTTCGACTTCGAGCTGGCCTCGGGAGACGAGATCCCCATAGAGAGTCGCGGACCCGAGGAAGTCCGTTCAGGGTTTGGGCGCCGGACTGCACCGGAGAATGTCGAGGCGTACAATCCGGCGTTCGATGTGACACCGGCCGGATTGATCGCCGGGATCATTACCGAGGAAGGGATCTTCGAGCCTGGTGACCTCTCGGTGTTGTATGAGATGAAGACGAGGTCATGAAGGAGTACAGGGCCAAGAGGTCCACCGTCTTCCTTACACTCGGTTTTCTGACAGTCCTGACGGTGCTGAGCGTTGCTGGCCTGTTCTTGGCCGAGCCTCGCTGGTTCTTCGTCGCCATCCTCTTCGCTCTCGGCTTCGAATGGTATCGGCATCTCAGAGCGCCGGTGAGGATTCGCGTCAGAGATGATGGGACGATCGAGTTTCGTGGCACCATCGGACACACCGAGCTCGACCCTAAGGACGTCAGGCGGATCAGACGGGCCGGTCGATATTGCTCGTTGGAGCATGGCGGCACGAGGACGAACCTCTACGCCAATATGAAGGGCCTTCAGGAGTTCCTTGCCCACCTCCAGGCCGCAAACCCGGAGATCGAAGTGAAGACGTTCACCTGGGAGCAAAAGAGCTCATCGTAGCATGTCTGTGATACTCGCCATCGATCAAGGCACGACCGGCACGACGGTCCTGGCGGTCAACCGCGAAGGGGACGTGGTTGGCCGTGCGTACAAGGAGATCGACCAGTACTACCCGCGACCGGGTTGGGTCGAGCATGACCCGGAGGACATCTGGCTATCGGTGCGCGACGCCCTCGCTGGTGCGCTTGACGTGGGTGGGCTACAGGCGCGAGAGGTCACCGGCATCGGAATCACGAATCAGCGTGAGACCGTCGTCATCTGGGACCGGCAAAGCGGAGCTCCGCTGCATAAGGCCATCGTCTGGCAGTGCCGGCGGACCGCACCCGAATGCCGAGCCTTGGAAGACGCCGGGCATGCGGACCTGATTCGCGAACGCTCGGGGTTGGTCGTCGACCCTTACTTCTCCGGTACCAAGATCGCTTGGCTGCTCGACAACGTGCCGGGTGCCCGGACCCGCGCCGAGGCCGGCGAGCTGGCGACCGGAACGATTGACAGCTGGCTGATCTGGAAGCTCACCGGTGGCCGTGTCCATGCCACAGAGCCGACGAATGCATCGCGCACCCAGCTCTTCCGTATCGACGAACTGTGCTGGGATACGGATCTGTGCCAGCTGCTGGGCGTACCTCAGCAGATCTTACCAGTAGTCCAGCCTTCCGGCGGCGTCTTCGGTGTCAGTGACCCCTCCGCCGTCGGTATCGAGGTTCCCGTCGCTGCCGCCATGGGCGATCAGCAGGCGGCGCTCTACGGGCAGGGCTGCTGGGAACCCGGGCTGGCGAAGTGCACGTACGGGACGGGCGCGTTCCTTCTGGTTCACACCGGCGATGAGGCCGTGCCCTCGAGTCACGGCCTGCTGACCACGGTAGCGTGCGATTCGCAGGGGGCGGCCGCGTACGCCCTGGAAGGCTCCGTCTTCATCGCGGGAGCGGCGGTCCAGTGGCTTAGGGACGAGCTGGGGCTGATCGAGAGCGCCGCCGAGACCGAAGCGCTGGCCCGTTCTCTGACCACGAACGACGGTGTCTACTTCGTTCCGGCCTTCGTGGGGCTCGGAGCTCCACACTGGTTGTCAGAAGCACGCGGTATGATCGTGGGGCTGACCCGGGGTGCCGGACGAAGCCATCTGGCGCGGGCGTCGCTGGAGGCCATGGCTTACTCAGCCAACGATCTCCTAGAGGCGATGGCCGCCGACTGGGGTCATCCCGTGCGCGAGCTACGAGCCGACGGTGGCGCCGCCGCCAACGATTGGCTGATGCAGTTCCAAGCCGACATCGCACGTGTGCCGGTGGGTCGTCCGGCGTCAGTCGAAACCACAGCCCTCGGCGCCGCAGGATTGGCGGGTCTGACGACGGGTTACTGGTCGGATCCCGGTGAGCTTCGTGAGGTGCAGGTTCTGGATCGGCGGTTCGAGCCCGACCTGGCTGAGGCCGAAAGGGACCGCCTGCTGGCGGGTTGGCATCGAGCGGTGCGCGCCGCGGCGGCTTGGGCCGGGGGGGAAGTAGGCAAGTGAAGCAGCCGCTTCGCATCGGAGTGATCGGCAGCCACGAGTGCGACGGAGACGTCGGAGCTGCGGCTCGGCGTGTGGGCGAACTGATCGCAGAGGCGGGTGCGGTGCTGGTTTGTGGTGGACTGGGTGGCGTGATGCAAGCGGCGGCGGAGGGTGCGAGCACTGCGGGAGGTGTCACGGTGGGCATCCTGCCGGGCAGGGATCCGCGGGCTGCGAATCCGGGAATCGTCATCGCGATTCCCACGGGCTTGGGCGAAGCCCGCAACGCACTGGTCGTAGGCGCGTCGGATGCGGTGATCGCGATTGCGGGAGGCTGGGGAACGCTGTCCGAGGCCGCGTTCTGTCTGAAGAACGGTGTTCCCTTGATCAAGCTGAAATCGGAGTTACCGCCGCTGCCAGTGAAAGAGGCCGAATCGGCTGAAGAAGCCGTCAGCTGGGCGGTGGACCAGGGTCTGAAGGGGCGGGGATGAGGGAGGCTGTGACAGCCGGTGGGGTCGAGGGTGACTGAGCTGGGTGAACTGTGCCTGTGGGCCGCTCTGCCGCTGACGGTGCTCACGGCAATCGCGTCTCTGGGTGCCAGCAGGACCGGGCGCGGCGATCTTGCCACGCTGGGTGGGCGCGCCGCGGCGTCTTCGACTGCCTTGCTTCTCATCTCTGTGGCCGGGTTCGGCTACGCGCTGGTCACCGTGCGTTTGAAGTTCGCCTACGTTGCCGCATTCTCTGGATTTCAAGAGCCGTGGTACTGGAGACTGACGGCTCTGTGGAGTAATCCAGCGTCCGGCGTTCTTGTCTTCACTACCCTGGTGGCGGTCGCGGCGGTGGCGAGCTCTCGGCTCGGTCGCTCACGCTTGGGGGCGGCACGCACGGGAACTCTCGCCGTGCTTTCTTTGATCGGGTTGCTGACCACGCTCGCCCGGGTCCGACCCTTTGAGCTCTCGATCGCGCCGGCTCAGATCGGCTCGGGTCTTCCGCTGACGATGAAGTCCGTGCCGTGGCAGCTGGAGGTCTGGGCGGTTTATACGGCGATTGCCTGTGGGGCCTTCGCTTTCGCCGACGTGCTTGCAGAGCAACTCACCGAGACAACAAGCGGGCGACGGTTTAGACGGATCGCCGTTACGCTCGCCGCCTCATCGCTCACGGTCGCGGTAATGTCGGCGACTTGGCGCGCCTATGGTGACAGCGGCAGGCTGCTCGACCTGACGGGTCTGTCCTTCGTCGCTGTGCACGTGCCTGCCTGGCTTCTCGCGTTCTCTTGTCTGCATGCTCCCGATGCGCTTGCCAGCCCGGCGTGGGCGGCACGATGGGATCGCACCCTGGCTGTGGGTCTCTTTCCAGCCGCGATAGGAGCGGGGGCCGCTCTGTTGATGGGCAGGGGAGATGTGCCGCCTGCAACACTCTGGGCGGCAGGATTCGCCGCCGGGATCATCTCGGGCGCATTGAGTAGCAGGACGGTGAGAGAGGGCGGCGTCGAGGAGCTGAGGCAGGTTCCCGGCTTCGGTGCCTGGGCGTTTCAAGGCGGCTTGCTCTTGCTGATCCTCGCCGGTCTTACCACAGTTTGGGGATTGCTCAGAGGTCCTATCTGGAGGAACGCGGCGTGGCCGGTCGTCATGCTGGCACTTGCGGCAGTTTCGGCTTGGGCCAGTTCTCGACCAGCCGGGCGTTGGAAGACGGTGTGGCCCGCATCGGCGCTATTGGCGGTGACCGGCGCGGTCGCTGTCTACGCCGTGAGCGGGTGGCGGCAACCGGCGGTAGCAGTCACGACAGGCCTGGTGCTGGCCATCCTTGTCGGCTTCGTGTCTGACCTTTTGCGGTTGCGCGCGGCGCGTAGGTCCGGCGCCGTTCAGGACCCCGTGTCGCGTTGGCGTGCATCGCGCCGCTGGTCTTCGTCGCTCGGGCACGTCGGTGTGGCGGCCTTGGCACTGGGATTGGCGGCAGAAGCGCTGACGGAGGTCGAAACGGTACCGTTGGATCCCGGCGACTCTGTCACTGTGCCCAGCGGACCGGCCAGTGAGGTCCAAGTCACTTATCTTGGCCTGTCACGCTATCAGATCGGAGAGCTCGACAAGCGCGTGGCCAGCTTCTCACTATCCTCGTCGTCAGCTGGCAGATCCGAATTGACAACCGCAGCCATGACTTACGACATGGCTGCGCGCCGTCAGTTCCGGACGCCGGCCCTCGAGCGCGGAGCGATGGCCGACGTCATCATCGGAATCACCGGGCGCACGGGATCGGGCGAAGGAATAATGTGCCGGGTGGCTAGCCGGCCGCTGGCTATCCTGGTGTGGATCGGGGGACTCCTGGTCCTGGCCTCGGTTCTTGGCCGTGTGAGGTCGATCTCATGAGCGCTGTAATCGCGCTGCTGCTCGGAGTGCTCGCCGCTGGATATGCGGTCTGGCCGTGGCTGAAGGGTGCGAGAGGGGACTCGTTGCTCGATGAAGGCTCTAAAGATATGAATGCGAACGTTGAGAACGACGCAGCCGCGTTTCGCGATTGGTCGGTGAAGGCGGGCGAGCTTTCTTAGCTAGGGAAGGATCCGGGACATGAGTTCGGTTGAAGGTGCGGGCGCGGCATCGAAGATCCACCTCTTTGATCTCGCCCGTCAGAACATGCCCATCGCCGACGAGTTGTTGGCCGCTGTGGCTCAGGTCGCAGGCGCTCAGGGATTCGTGCTCGGTGCCACGGTGTCGGACTTCGAGGAATCCGTCGCCGAGTACGTCGGTGCGTCTCATTCCGTGGGTGTGGCCAGTGGCACCGATGCCCTCTACCTGGCGCTCCGGCTGCTCGACCTCGAACCGGGGGACGAAGTGGTCACCTCGGCGTTCACGTTCTTCGCCACGGCAGGCGCGATAGCCCACGCGGGTGGTCGAGTGGTATTGGCCGATATCGATCCCGGCACCTTCAATCTCGATCCCGCATCCGTTGCCGCCGCGGTGAGCGATCGCACCCGTGCCATCATACCCGTACATCTCTTCGGGCAGATGGCCGAACTGGAACCGCTGCTGCAGCTCGCCAGCGAGCGTGATCTGTGGGTGATCGAGGATGCAGCGCAGGCGATAGGTGCCAAGGCGCTCGTCCGCGGTCGTTGGCAGTCAGCCGGCACCGTTGGTACCCTAGGCTGTTTCTCGTTCTACCCTACTAAGAATCTCGGTGGATGGGGAGACGGTGGTTTGGTTACTACGAACGATGAAGTGCTTGCAGAGCGACTTCGCAGTCTACGCGTTCACGGCGAGAACTATGCGCGTGGCCGTTACGTGCACGATGAAGTCGGAATCAATTCACGACTCGACGCGATCCAGGCCGCGGTTCTGCAGGCCAAGCTGCGCCATCTGGCGGGCTGGACCGAGACGAGGCGGTCGAGGGCGACGTGGTACGACGGGCATCTAGCCGATACCAGCCAGATCGTGACTCCTGTGGCCGAGCACGACCGGTTTCACATTTACAGCCTCTACACGATTCGCGCTCAGCGCAGGGACGAACTCAAGAGCTACCTGGCAGAGCGCGGCATAGGCAGTGGGATCTACTACCCTTTGCCCCTGCATCGGCAGCCTTGCTTTGCGGACCTCGGCTACCAACAAGGTGATTTCCCCGGGGCGGAACGCGCGGCGGCGGAGGTTTTGAGTCTGCCGATCTACCCTGAACTGAGCCTGAGTGAGATGGAGCGGGTCGCCACGGCGATCGCCGAGTTCTATGCGGCTTGAAATAAGGCTCTTGACCCCGAACAAGTCCCGAAATACTTTGGACGCTGTAAGCCGACCGATCCACCCTCACGCTAAATCCAGATGATGGCTGGCAACGAGATCGTCGACCTCCGTAGTGACACGGTAACCCGCCCTTCAACTGGGATGCGCCAGGCCATCGCCGAGGCTGTGGTAGGCGACGATGTGCTGGGCGACGACCCGACGGTCAAGATCCTGCAGGAGCGCACAGCTGCGCTGCTGGGCAAGGAGGCAGCGCTGTTCTTTCCCAGCGGCACCCAGGCGAACCAGGTGGGCTTACTCCTCAACTCCGAGCCGGGGACGGAGGCGATCTGCGAGGCCAATGCTCATGTCCTTCACTATGAGTTCGCTGGGGCGGCCATGTGGGCAGGGGTGCAACTCAGGCCGGTCACGACCGAGGATGGCCTGCTCACGGCGGACTTGGCAGCGCCCTATTTCCGGCCGCAGAGCCCGCACCTGATGCGGACCTCGCTCATATGTGCGGAGAACACTCATAACATGGCGGGCGGCAAGGTGATGCCGCTCGACGTACTGCGCGGCCTCCGGGTGTTGGCGGACCAGCAGGGTGTCCCGCTGCACCTGGACGGTGCGCGGCTCTGGAACGCGGCGGCGGCAACCGGTGTGGCACCGTCGGAGTTCGCAGCCCAGGCCGATACGGTGATGGTGTGCTACTCTAAAGGCCTGGGCGCGCCCATCGGATCCGCTCTGGCCGGCAGCGAAGAGTTGATGGGACGAGCACACACGCTTCGTAAGCGACTGGGCGGAGGCATGCGCCAGGTCGGAATCCTGGCTGCCGCGGGGCTCTACGCGCTGGATCACAATCTGCCCAGGGTTGGGGATGACCATGTCCGAGCGCGACGGTTCGCAGGCTTTGTTGACGGGCTGGAAGGCTTTAGTGTGATACCGCCAGACACGAACATCATAATGATCGATGTCGAGCGGGACGATCTGACGCCCGAGGAAGTCGTGCGTCATCTGGAAGAACGGGGTGTGTGGATCCTCGCTGTTGGACCGAAGCGGTTACGCGCGGTCACGCATCTGGAAATTGACGACGCAGGGATCGAGCGTGCATGTGCTGCGTTCGAGGAACTGGCACATGTGCTGGCGAGTTGATAATCGTTTGAGCGTTGCCAGCTAGCGTCGCTCCGACGAGAGATTCGCATACAACATTCCGGGCACGGGAGGAGACATGGCTGCGGAGCTGAGTGAAGAGAGAAAGAAGGCGCTAAACGTCGCGATTTCCCTGGTGGAGCGTCAGCACGGGAAAGGCGCGATCATGCGCATGGGTTCCGAGGGTGCCCGGGTCAAGGTCGAAGCGATTCCCACAGGCTCGATCGCGCTCGATTCCGTTACGGGAATCGGCGGGATACCCCGCGGCCGAGTCACTGAGATCTTTGGCCCCGAGTCGTCGGGTAAGACGACGCTGACGCTTCACATCATCGCGAACGCCCAGAAGACGGGGGGCGTTGCGGCCTTCATCGATGCCGAGCACGCCTTGGATATCCACTACGCGGAGAAGCTGGGCGTCGACATCGAAAACCTGCTGGTCTCGCAGCCGGACACTGGCGAACAGGCATTGGAGATCGCCGAGGTGCTGGTCCGAAGCGGTGCCGTAGATGTAGTGGTCATCGACTCGGTGGCCGCGTTGGTGCCGCGGGCGGAGATCGAGGGCGAGATGGGCGCCTCGCACGTGGGCTTGCAAGCTCGCTTGATGTCGCAGGCCCTGCGCAAGGTTACCGGCGCCATCAACCGCTCGAAGACCGCTGTCGTGTTCACGAACCAGATTCGCGAGAAGATCGGCGTGATGTTTGGCAACCCGGAGACGCAGCCGGGCGGTCGAGCTCTGAAGTTCTACGCGTCACTGCGGCTGGACATTCGCCGCATCGCCTCGATCAAAGACGGCAACGATCAGGTTGGGAATCGTACGCGTGTGAAGGTGGTCAAGAACAAGTGTGCACCGCCGTTTCGTCAGGCTGAATTCGACATCATGTTCAGCCAGGGGATCTCCCGCTCCGGCGAGCTCATCGATCTTGCCGCCGAGAACGACATCGTGAAGAAGTCGGGCGCTTGGTATTCCTACCGTGACCAGAGGATCGGTCAGGGACGCGAGAACGCCAAGGGCTTCCTCGGAGAGAACGCCGATATGGCGGATGAGATCGAGGTGAAGGTGCGTGAGATCTTGGGGATATCGACGTCTCCCATTCAGCTGGTAGAGGATGGAGCGGAGGCGCCCGAGAAAACGCACGCCTGAGTCGGGCTGTGAACCGCGTCAGCCTGTGATCGAGAAGACTCGGGACGAAGTCCAGGCCTCGGATGCTATCGTGGAGGGCCAGCGCCGCGCCATTGACGCGGCGCTGAACTTTTTGGCTTATCGACAGCGGACCGGTCACGAAGTCAGGCGCAAGTTGGCCAGTCGCGGTTTCAGCGAACCGACGATCGAAGCGGCCATGCAGCGCTTGGCCGCGGTAGGACTGGTCGATGACGGCGCGTTTGTCGGCGCCTATGTCCGTGATCGTATCGCGCACCGGCCGATGGGCGTGCGTCGCATGATCCAGGAACTGTTCGTGAAAGGGGTTCCCAGAGAGGTGTCCGTGCCCGTCATCGAAGAGGTCTTCCGGGACGAGCACACAGATGAGAGAGCGCTGGCCGAGCGCGTCGTGGAGAAGAAACGGCTCACCCTGGCAACGCGGGTTGGTGATCAAGCCGCGCTGCGCCGACGTCTGCGCGACCACCTCATACGACGAGGTTTCGGCGGGCCGCTCGTCGGCGACGTAGTGAACAGCCTGTTTGGCGAAGGCGGCCACGCCGATAATGAATGAGGCAGCTTTGAGCGAATCGGGGAAGGACCTGGGCCCCGGCTTTCGACTACGGCGTGCAGCGCCACGGGAGGCGGCAGCGCTCAGCTCCTTGGCATGTCGCTCAAAGGCGTACTGGGGCTACGGCGAGGAGTTCATTGAAGCGTGCCGGTCGGAATTGACAATGACGCCGGAATCCGTGGAGAACGGAGAAGTGCACGTGATCGAGCGCGAGGGACGCCTTGCAGGTTTCTACAGCCTGGCCGAGTGGAACTCCGATGTGGAGCTACACCACTTCTTCGTAGACCCTCCGTTCATCGGTAGGGGTGCAGGTAGGCTGCTCTGGGACGACGCCGTCGAGCGGGCGGTGGCTCTCGGGTATCGCCGCTTGCTGATACAGAGCGACCCGAACGCCGAAGGTTTCTATCTCAAGCTGGGTGCGGAGCGGATCGGCGATGTGCCGTCGCAGACGGTGGCGGACCGGTCGCTGCCCTTGCTGCTCTTTCCGCTGCAGGATGGGAGTGACTCGCTGCGGATGCCTGGTCCGTGAGCTGCCCCCAATGTGCAGGTGCTGACAGGGTGTTCTCGGGCTTCTACGTTGCCCGCGAACTGAAGAGTTACCGACGGAAGGGGCCGAGGGCCACGACGATCATGCTGGTCGAAGCGCTCAAGGCTGAAGGCATCGAGGGCTCCACTCTGCTCGACATCGGCGGCGGAGTCGGATCGATCCAGCACGAGTTGTTGAGGGCGGGCGCCAGCCGAGCCACCGGTGCCGACGCCGCCGCCGCATACCTGCAGGCGACGCGTGAAGAGGCGGAGCGTCAGGGACACGCCGAACGTATCGAGTATCGCCAGGGCGATTTCGTACAGATCGCCGGGGAGTTGGAATCGGCCGACGTCGTTACGCTCGATCGAGTGATCTGTTGTTACCCCGATATGGAGGGCCTGGTCGAAGCGTCGGTCGAGAAGGCCCGTCGGCTTTATGGGTTAGTATACCCGAGGGACGTTTGGTGGACGAGAGTCGGCAATGGCTTTCTGAACTTGTTATTCTGGCTTCTGCGCAATCCATTCCGCGTCTTCGTACACTCGTCGCGTGACGTCGATGCTCTGGTCCGAGGAGCGGGCTTCCGGCGCCAATACAGTCGAATGACGGCTAACTGGCAGGTCGTGCTCTACAAGCGCTAGCCGCGTTATGGCGGCGAGAGTTCAAGCGTGCGGGTGTCGAGCGATCGCCTGCGCGCGGGTAGGGCTCCTTCCAGGCGTTTGATGACCTTGGCGCCTGTGGCACGCCAGGCAGTGAGCTTGCCGCCATAGATGCTCAACAGGCGTGGATACTCGCCCTTACCTCCGCGATCGACATCCAGGATGGTTTCCCGCGAACGATGGAACGCGTGGCCCGACCCGGCGGGCAACACTCTTAGCCCCGCGAACGCATCGAGCACTACGCCAGGATGGTTGGCTCCGTAGCGCGGGAAATAGCGATTCAGTACCCTCAACAGGTAGTTCTTCTCTGCTCGCAGTGGATTGACCTCATCTAGATTTCCGCGAAAACGTGTCTCAGTAGTGCCCACCAACGTGTCCCCCTTCCACGGCATGATGAACACCGCACGACCATCGCGCGGAACCTCGACATAGTAAATGCCGTGGTCCACCCGGCCGCGGACCACGATGTGAGAGCCCTGCACGAGATCTATCGGGCGCTGTCGCTGGATCGGTTCGACCGTCTCGAGCACTCGGTTGACCCAAGGTCCCCCAGCATTGACCAGGACCCGTGCCTGACAGGTGATCTCCCTGTCGTCCTGCCGATAGTCGACCGCGCACCCCTCATGGGTAAGCTGCGCAGCGACAAACTCGGCCGGCATAGCCAATTCTGCGTCCAGACTCTGGGCCGACTTCCAAACCGCTCTGGTTAGAGCTGCATCGTCGGCCTGCGCGTCCCAGTAACGGTAGACCGTGTTGAGACCCTCAGTCGCCAATCCGTCCAACTCACCCCAGTCGCGGCGCGAGACCTTCTCGAACCTCACCGCCCGCTCGAGTCTCCCGAGCACGGCGTAGAGGCTGAGGCCTGTCCGCACCAGCCAGGGTCGCCGTCTCGTATGATTGAACACGGGGATGAAGAACGGCTTGAGGTGGACCAACTCGGGAGCCAGGCGCAGCATTAGCGCACGTTCGCGCAGCCCTTCCTGCACCAGTCCAAACTCCCAGCTTTCCAGATATCGCAAGCCGCCGTGTATGAGTTTGCTAGAGCGGCTCGAGGTCCCAGCTGCCAAGTCTGACTTCTCGATCAACAGCACCGAGTGTCCGGCCGCAGCAGCGGCTTGAGCCACCCCGACGCCATTGATACCGCCGCCAACCACAACGATATCATAGTCCATCCCGAGATCCGTCACCGCGTTGCGTCGCTTGTTTGCACGTGTCAGTTCTGCTGCGGCTCCTCAGACCGAGCCTCGGGATAGAGGGAAACCTGCACGTAGTTATCCGTCGGCATGTACTTGCTGGCTGCCTCCTGAACCATCTCCGCTGTTAGCCCTTCGATCAACTCTTCGTACGCGAGGATGCTTCGTAGGTCCAGACCATAACGATCGTACGAGATCAGCTGGCTGAGCCAATAGCTGTTGTCGCGCAAGTCGGTTTCGCGCTGCCGACGCTGCATCTCCTTGACTTTCTCGATGTCTTCCTGGTTGGGACCGAAGGTTTGAACGCTGTCGATCTGTTGGAACACGGCAGCGGTCAGCTCTTCTAGCCGCTCCGGCGCAGTGCCGAAGCTGATGCGGAAGGTGAACTCCTGCCTGGGGTCTCGAATACCGACGCTACTTACGCCGACGCCATAGGTGCCGCCCAAGTCCTCGCGCAGCACTTCACGCAGGCGGATACGCATCGCGCTGGCGAGAGAGGAAATCACGTAGCGGTTCTCCCGTGACCACTCGAACGGTCCTGTGAAAACGATCTGCGTCTGACTCTTCGGTTCGATGCCCTTGTAGACGGTCTTCTCGATCACGCCGGTTGGAGGGAATATCCCCTCGTCGCGCCAGGTCTCTTCGCGTCCTGCGGAGGGCAGAGTGCCCAGGTAGGTCCGAACCAACGGCCTGATGCTCTCCAGGTCGAACGTGCCGACGATGGCGAATACAAAATCGGAGGCGTCTGCGAATCTGTCCTCGTAGAAAGCCAGCGATTTGTCCAAGTCCATCTCGCTGTACAGTTCCTGACTGGGCGGCCGGGTCCTGAAATGGTGTTGCGTCAGCGTTACCGTCATCGTATCGCGGAAGGCCGAGTTGGGATCTGCGTTCCTGTTTGCGAGGAAAGCCTGCATTCTCGACTGGAACGAAAGGTACGCCTCCTCGTCGCGACGCGGAGCCGTAAAGTACAAATATATCAGCTGAAAAAGTGTCTCCATGTCGGCGGGTGAAGCGTTGCCCGAGAGACCCTCGCTAGTCGACGCCACGAACGGTGATACGCGTACCGCCTTGCCGGCAAGGACCTTCTGCAGGTCGACCAAGCTGAATTCGCCTAGTCCACCCTGACTGACGACACTCGTCGCTGTGGCGGCGGCGATGTAGTCCTCGTCGGGTGCCAGCGATGTGCCCCCCGGGCTCCAGGCGCGGATGACGATCTCATCGTCCTTGAAGTCGGTCGGCTTCAACAGCACTCGCACGCCGTTCGCCAGCTCGAACCGCGTTACACCGATATCCTGAATGACTTCCTCGGAAGCGATCTCTGCCGGCTCGGGTATATCCGCCAGCAACGGGGCGTCGGCAACTGCGTCTTCGTAGGCTTCGACCTCGGCCCCCCCGACGGCTGCGAACACGTCCAACAAAGCGTCCTCGGTGGGCACGCCGACGCCCTCCTTCTCCGGGGCGCTGACCAGGACCACGCGGTCAGCGTCGACGATCCACTCTCTGGCCAAACGATTGACCTCGGCCAACGTGATGCCAGGCACGAATTCCTTGTGACGCTCGAACTCATACGCGATGCCAGGGATCGGTTCCTGCCAGAGGAAACTCCGGACATACTCGGATGCGTAGGAAGAGGACTCCGTCTTTTCCCGCTCGGCGAAGGCCTGTTCAATATCTCTCAGTAGCTCGCGTTTCTCACGTTCCATCTCAGATTCGGTGAAACCGTGTTGAGCCACCCGCTCCGCCTCGGTCAGCACCGCGTCTAATCCGCGCTCGATGCCGTTCTCCGCCACCCCGGCTCCCAGGATATAGACCTCCTTTGAGCCGATGAAGCGGCCTTGACCGGAAAACGCGCCCAGGAATGGTGGGTCGGCTTTCTGTGTCAACTCGAACAGCCGCGTATTCAGCATGCGGTTGTAGAGACTTTCGACGATCGACTGGCGATAGGCCGCGACGGTGCTCTCATCTCGAAGCGGTTGCTTCCAGTATATGCTCACCGAGTTAAGAGTCGCCTCGGGGTCGGTGGCGATGGCGAATAGGGTCTCGCTGTGATCAGGTACCGGGAAGATCGGCCGTTCACGCGGGTCCTCCGGGATCGGCAAACCTGAGAAATGGGTCTTGATCAGATCCTCGATGTCTGACTTGTCAAAGTCACCGACCGCTATGACCGCCATCAGGTCCGGACGGTACCAGTCGCGATAAAACCGCTTCAAGACTTCATAGTCGAAACTTTCGAGGATCTCCTGGTTCCCGATAACATTCCGCTCTGCGTACCGCGAACCCCGAAAAAGTATCGGCCACTGTTTGTCGCGCATCCGGGCGAAAGCACCTTGGCCCAGCCGCCACTCCTCGACCACGACGCCGCGCTCTTTGTCGATCTCCTCATGATCGAACAGCTGGCCGTGAGCCCAGTCTTCGAGGATCTGGAACGCCGTCGTTACGAGTTCGGCACTGTCAGTCGGGACCATCAGCATGTAGACGGTTTCGTCGAAACTCGTGTACGCGTTGATGTCCGGACCGAACCGCATCCCGATAGTCTCCAAATAATCTACTAGCTCCTGCTTCTCGAAGTGCTCGGTCCCGTTAAACGCCATGTGCTCGACGAAATGGGCCAACCCCAGCTGATCATCGTCCTCGAGCACCGAGCCGGCGTTGACGACCAGTCGCAGTTCGGCCCGCTCCTTCGGCTCCGGGTTCTCGCGGATGTAATAGCGTAGACCGTTGGGCAGCGTGCCCAGGGTCACAGACGGATCGGCAGGCAGCGGACGGTTGAGGTCCTGGGCGGCCTGCTGGGAGGCTGCTCGGGCAGGCGCGAGGATCGAGATCGCGACGATGAAGGCGTTCGCGAACGGTCTACTCATGGTTCTGCTCCTCGAATCAGCTATGTGGGCGCTCGGGCCCGGGCGGAGGTCAGCGAGATAACATGAAGGGTCTCCAGGCCTGCCATAATGCAACGGATCGGGCCTCGAGGCTAGAGGCGCCGCTTGAGAACCCCTAGAGGTTCGGTCATATTCCTCTCGTTTGCCGGATCAATGTTTCGATGGGCTGTGGCCCAAGCTGCAGGCGGGTTGATGAAAGCTGCTGAGATCAGACAACGTTTCATAGACTATTTCGTCCGGAACGGGCACACGCATGTGCCCTCGTCGTCTCTAGTTCCGGTGGACGATCCCACGCTCTTGTTCACCAATGCCGGCATGAACCAGTTCAAGGGAACTTTCCTGGGCCAGGAACCGAGGCCGTACAAGCGGGCGACGTCGGCTCAGAAATGTGTGCGTGCCGGCGGCAAGCACAACGACCTCGAGCAGGTGGGCAAGACCGCGCGACACCACACCTTCTTCGAGATGCTGGGAAATTTCTCCTTCGGTGATTACTTCAAGCGCGAGGCCATTCGTTTCGGCTGGGAGTTCTGCACGGAAGATCTCGGACTGGACCCGGATCGTCTCTGGGCCACCGTCCACCATACCGACGACGAGGCCCACGGACTGTGGCAGGAGGTCGCCGGTCTTCCAGCGGGCCGAGTGCTCCGCTTCGGTGACAAGGACAACTTCTGGCAGATGGCTGAGACCGGCCCCTGCGGCCCCTGCTCGGAGATCCTCTACGATCGGCGACCGAAGAGCGCTAAGCAGGATCTGTCGGCTCAGGAGTTCGAGGAGCTGGCGGAGGCGGGTGAGATTCTGGAGCTTTGGAACCTGGTGTTCATGCAGTTCAATCGGGACGCGCAGGGGAGTATGGATCCCCTGCCCAAACCGTCTATCGACACCGGCGCAGGCTTGGAACGGATCGCCGCCGCGCTGCAGGGTGTCGATTCGAACTTCCACACCGACCTCTTCATGCCACTGATAGAGCGGGCCGAGGAAGTCGTTCAGCGCCCTTATGAGCCTGGTTCCGAGTCGGGCGTATCGTTCCGAGTGCTCGCGGACCACGCGCGGGCGGTCTCGTTCCTCATCGCCGACGGAGTGTTCCCGACGAACGAAGGCCGCGGATACGTACTGCGCCGCATCCTGAGGCGCGCTGGGCGCCACGCCTGGCTGTTGGGACGGCGGGAGCCGACGTTGTACCTGATCTGCGATGAAGCCATCTCGCAGATGAGCGGGGCGTACCACGAGCTGGAAGATCGTCGTGACCACATCCTTCGCACAGCCCGGAGCGAGGAAGAGCGGTTCATGGCTACGATCGACGAGGGCATGGCGCGCTTCGAACAGCTGGCGCCAGCCGGTGGCAGTGGTACCGTTCCAGGACGCGAAGTCTTCAAGCTCTACGATACATTCGGTTTCCCGCCGGACTTGACCGAGTTGATGGCGGAGGAACGCGGTTACGCGGTAGATGTGAAGGGTTACGAAGAGGCGCTCGAAGAACAGCGCCGCCGCTCGCGCGATGAGCGCGACGAGCAGCGACGGCGAGGCGAGCTGGCTGTCAAGCTGATCGATGTTCCCACCGAAGGTTGGATACGGTTTGCGGATGAGCCACAGGAGTGGGTGGGCTACGAACAGTTCAGCGTCGACACCGAGGTCTTGGCGGCGGTCCGCGAGAACGGGCGAATGGCTTTGGAGCTTCACCTCAACCCATTCTACGCGGAGGCCGGTGGGCAGGTCAGCGACCGCGGCTTCGTCGAGGGTGACGGATGGCGAATGGAAGTGGACGGCGTTGCGCGCCTTGAGGACCGTGTGATCGTAATGGGCCCCATCGAAGGAGAGTTCAAGCCGGGTTCCGTCCGTGCCGTCATAGACCCGGCGCGCAGAGACACGCAGCGCAACCACACGGCAACGCACTTGCTGCACGCCTCGTTGCGAAAGGTGCTCGGTGAACACGTGACCCAAGCCGGTTCGTTGGTCGCTCCCAATCGGCTGCGCTTCGATTTCACGCACAGCGGGCCTCTGAGCGAGATCGAGCTCGAGGAGATCGAGCGGCTGGTGAATGAACAGATCTGGGCGGATATGGAGGTTCAGAAGGGGTTCTTTCAGTATCGTGATGCTATTGACCGCGGTGCCATGGCGCTGTTCGGCGAGAAGTACGGCGAGACGGTTCGCGTCGTCGAGGTACCTGGGTTCAGTCTCGAGTTGTGCGGCGGTTGCCACGTCACGACCACCGGCGAGATCGGCCTGTTCAAGATCGCCTCGGAGACAGGCTCGGCCGCCGGTGTGCGCCGGATCGAAGCGGTAACGGCGTCCAGAGCGTACGAGGAGGTCAAGAAACAAGAGCGGCTTCTGGGTGCGCTGAGCAGCACATTGAAGGTGCCCACGGCGAACCTCGTGCAGCGAGTAGATATGTTGGTCAAGGAGCAGCGTCAACTGCGCGAGAAGCTTCAGACGGCGTCGTTGGGCGCGGCACACGATCAGGTGGCTGGGCTAGTCGAAGCGGCCGAGGACGTTGATGGGACTACAGTGGCCACGGGCGTAATCGAAGCGGCCGATTCAGGGACTCTGCGGGCGCTCGGCGACCGTCTTCGAGAGCGCCTCGGCACCGGTGTCGGTGTGGTTGCCGCGAGGATGGGTGAGCGGCACGCGCTGCTGGCCGTCGTCACCGACGATCTCATCGGCCGGGGCGTGCGTGCGGACGCCGTCGTACGCGAGGTGGCCAAACTGGCTGGTGGGAAGGGGGGCGGCCGTCCTCACATGGCTCAGGCGAGCACCGGCGACGCAGAGCGCGCCGAGAAGTCATTGGAGAAGGTCGCGGAGATCGTGCGCTCCATGCTGGAGCAGGCGAGCGCATGACGGCCGAAGACTGGCTCCGTCTCCGACTTGCCGAGTCGCCGAAACCTCTTCGGGAAAGCCTCGAAGGCCCGATCGCGAAACTCAAACCAGACGTAGACCTCCCCGACGCCTTGATGGACGCGGCCTGCGAGCTGCTGGAGCGTGCGCGGGATCGACTGGAGAGTCGGGAGTCGGCTTTCGACCTTCTGGCGGCCGACGGTCTCTTGACGCTCGCCTGCGAGGCCGCGGCGTTTTCCGATCCCGAGATGCTGGCTGAGCGTTGCCGCGCCATGGGGCCAGGCGGAGAGCTGGGACGTGTGGCGGACCGCTGGATGGGTAGGAGCTAACGGACATAGAGACTCCCGGTCGAGAAGACAGACACGAAGAGACGCCGAGGCTAGTCGATCTTCACACGCATGTGATTCCAGGCGTGGATGACGGTGCGCCCGATCTGCAGAGCGCTCTCGAGACACTTCAGCTGCTCTACGACGACGGCATAACCACGGTCGTCGGGACACCGCACCTGAACGCGTCCAGCCCGACAGGCAAGCGGAGGGCTAGAGCCGATCAGGCATGGCCGGGACTCGTCGAGCGTGTCAATGATGGGCTGCCGGAGCTCAAGCTGCATCGCGGTTATGAGATCCAACTCGATACGCCGGATCTCGATCTCAGCGACCCAGAGCTCCGTTTGGCAGGTAGCCGGTTCGCGTTGGTGGAGTTCCTGGCGTTCACCGTGCCGACTCGTTCTGCCGAGGTGCTGGGGCGCATCGGCACCGGCGGCTACGTGCCCGTTGTTGCGCACCCGGAGCGCTACTGGGGTTATGATCGCGGCTTGAGCGTGGTCCGTGAATGGCGAGCCGCGGGCGCACTTCTCCAGCTGAATGCAGGCAGCCTGCTGGGTGAATACGGCGATAATGTCAAGATGATTGCCCACCGTTTCCTGCTGGAAGGCTTCGTGGACGTCATCGCGTCTGACAACCACGCCAGACCAAGCCGATGCTTGTCGCTGCGGGCGGCTTGGGACTACTTGGTCGCTCGAGGTTTGCGAGCCGAGGCTGAGCTTCTGCTCTCGACGAATCCTATGCGTGTTCTGCGTGATGAGACGCCGCTCGAGGTGGGACCAGTGGAATTCCAGGGTGGCCTCCTGTCTCGCTTGGTGCGCGTGCTGAAACGTGAGAAGTAATCCGGGCAGCCCATGGTTGCGGTAGAGAAATGAGAGACCTCGATGGCTGAAGGGATGATCGACCTCAAGGGCAAGAGGGCCGTGGTTACAGGCGGTTCTCGCGGCATCGGCAGAGCCACGTCCATCCTGCTGGCTAAGGCTGGAGCGGATGTCGGGATCGCTTACCGCGTGAACGAGCGTGAAGGCTCGGCGACGCTGGCGGAGATCAAGCGCGTCGGCGGCTATGCCTGGGCCGTCGCCGCGGACTTGGGCGAGCCTGCAGGAGCCGCCAAACTGTTCGAGGAGTGCGACCGAGAGTTCGGCTGGTTGGACATCTTCGTCGCCAATGCGGGAATCTGGCCGCCCGAGTACATCCCGTTGGTCGAGATGACGGACGACCAGTGGGAAGAAATGATGAGGGCGAATCTCGATTCGATCTTCCTCACGGTTCGGGAAGCGGCTCGCCGGATGGCCGATAGCGGAAAGATCATCATCGTGAGTTCGACGGCGGGACAGCGTGGCGAAGCCGGTCATAGCCACTACGCCGCGACGAAAGGAGCCATCATCTCGTTCGTGAAGTCGCTCGCGGTCGAGTTGGCGCCCAGAGATATCCAGGTCAACGCAGTGGCCCCAGGCTGGATCGACACGGACATGGCAGCGCCCGCTCTCGAAGGCGAGGAGCGTGACAGAGTCATCGCGCAGATACCGTTGGGTCGACTCGGCAGCGCCGAAGACGTCGCCGGACCGATTCTATTTCTCTGTTCAAAGCTGGCGCGGCACGTTACCGGCGAAGTCCTGAACGTGAACGGTGGCAGCGTTCTCTGTGGTTGAGTTGAAGGACCTACCTGAGAAGCTTGAGGTTCCTGAAGCCGTAAGTGATATTGCCCGGCGGCTGGAGGAGCACGGTTTCGCGACTTGGACCGTGGGCGGCGCCGTGCGCGACGCCTTGCTTCTCGAGTACCGCTCCGATTGGGACCTGGCGACAAGCGCACCGCCCGATACGGTCCGCAAGCTGTTTCGGCCGTCCTATCCGATAGGTCTTCAGTTTGGCACCGTGGGTGTGAGAGGCAGTGACGGTCGCATGTACGAAGTAACGACCTTCCGCCGCGATATCGAAACCGACGGACGGCACGCCGTAGTCGAATACGCCGACAACATCGATGACGATCTCGCGCGCCGCGACTTCACCGTCAACGCCATCGCCTACCAACCACTGCGCCACGAGTTCCTCGATCCCTTCTCGGGATGGGGTGACCTACAGAAGAAGACACTGCGTTGCGTGGGCGACCCCTCGCGGCGCTTTGCGGAGGACTACTTGCGTGTACTTCGAGGCCTCCGCTTTGCCGGTCGATTCGGCTTCGAGATCGAGCCCGGCACCTGGGAAGCCTTGAACGAGGCGGTCCCGCTACTTCCGCGGTTGTCGGGAGAGCGGATCCGTGAAGAATTGCTCAAGGTTCTCACTTTACCCGTTGCTTCTGCCAGCCTGGCGCTGTACCGGGAATCCGGGGCCCTCGCCGTGTTATTCCTCGAGCTGCCGAGCCTCGACGCCGACGCCTGGTCACAGCTCCTTGGAACGGTTGATTCGCTACCTCCGTACAGAAGCGGCTTGCGCCTCGCTGAGTTTTTTTCGTCAGCCGGCTCGCGGATCGAAGGCATGATGACACGGCTTCGTTTTTCAAGTGCTGAGATCCGAGGCACCGTGGCGCTGAGTCGCGCGATGGAGCAGTCGTTGCCTGAGGCGGAAGACGTCGTCGCAGCCCGGCGTTGGCTGAGAGTCGTGCAGCCTGAATGGGCTCGTGGTGTGCTGCGATTGCACGCGGCAAGGGCGAGCGGTCGCGGAGCGAGCCGTTCGGATCGCAATCGGCTGGCAGCCCAAGTCCGGCTCCTGCTTAACGTGATTCGACGGGGCGACCCGGTCACGATCGGTGACCTGGCTATCGACGGGAACGACCTCAAGGGGATCGGACTGCGTCCGGGTCCGGAATTCGCTCGCATTCTGGATGAGTGCCTCGACGCCGTCATCGAAGACCCGCGACTTAATCAACGCGAGGTATTGCTCGACATGGTGCGACCGGAGAGATGAACGAGGAGCTGGACCTATTCCCCGGCGCAGAGCCGCGCGGACCGAGCCGCGGTCGGATAGCGGATGAAAGTTCGCCAGCCGCTCCTTTGGCTACTCGTATGCGCCCCCGTTCGCTGGATGAATTCCTCGGCCAGGAGCACCTGGTCGGCCCTGGTCGCATTCTCCGTGAGATGATCGAACGCGATGAATTGCAGTCGCTAGTCTTTTGGGGTCCGCCAGGCAGCGGCAAGACGACCCTCGCCCGGATCATAGCCGATCGTACGAACGCTGCTTTCATGCCCTTCAGTGCGGTGACCGAAGGGGTTCCGCGCGTGCGCGAGATCATCGCTGATGCGGACAAGCGACTCGGGGCCACTGGCCGGCGCACCATCCTATTCTGCGACGAGATCCACCGCTTCAACCGCGCGCAACAAGATGCTTTTTTGCCTCATGTCGAGGCTGGTACGGTCATCTTGATCGGGGCCACCACCGAGAACCCGAGCTTCGAGGTCAACAGCGCGCTGCTCAGCCGCTCCAGAGTCCTGGTCTTGGAAGCGCTATCCGAAACAGACATCAGGGTGATTTGTGAGCGCGCCCTCAAGGACCGAGATCGTGGGCTTGGCGCAGTGGACATCTTCGTGGATGACGAGGCACTCGAGCTACTGGCGCACGCAGCCGATGGCGATGCGCGTGGCGCTCTGTCGGCGCTCGAGATCGCGGCTTCGATCGTCGGGGGCGGTGGCCACGTCACCAGGGAGGTAGCTGCAGAGGCGCTGCCCAGGCGCTACGCCCGCTACGATAAGTCGGGCGAAGAGCACTACAATCTGATCTCGGCGCTGCACAAGTCGGTGAGGGGCTCGGATCCGGACGCGGCACTGTATTGGCTGGCGCGCATGCTCGACGGTGGCGAGGATCCGCTGTACATCGCGCGGCGATTGGTGCGCATGGCGACCGAGGACATTGGGCTCGCCGATCCTCGAGCACTGTCGTTGGCCATCGCGGCTCGCGATGCCTACCACTTCCTCGGATCACCCGAGGGCGAACTGGCCCTCGCCGAGGCTACCGTATATCTGGCCACGGCGCCTAAGTCCAATCGTATCTACAAGGCCTTTGGCCAGGCGTGGCGCTTGGCGCGGGAAACGCCGGCGGAGCCCGCACCGCTGCACATTCGCAATGCGCCCACGCGCCTCATGAAGGATCTGGGTTACGGCGAAGGCTACAAATACGACCACGCCGAGCCCGATGCCCATGCGGGGCAGGAGTGCATGCCGGATTCTCTTTCGGGCCAGAGGTTCTACGAGCCGTCAGGTCGCGGATTCGAGGCGGAGGTTGCTAAACGGCTCGAGTACTGGATGGCGAAGAGACGGGCGGCGGAAGAGGGCCGCGAATAGCCACTGGGAATCGTCGAAGCAGAACGGGTGTAGTAGGTTGCGGATCGTGATCCGAAGTCACCGGAAAGTCTATGGGACGGGCCAGAGGAGCAAGAGGGGACATCGTTAGCCGCTCATTAATCGAGGTCGAGGCACCGCAGGAGCGGGCCGTTCTCTTGAGCGCGCCCGACCAGGGCTCGAGCCGGCAGGATGCTGAGGAACATCTCAGCGAGCTCGCCTCTCTGACCGACACGGCAGGGGCGGAGGTCGTCGCGACGATCCAACAACAGATCCAATCTCCGCACCCGGCGTACTACATCGGTACGGGCAAAGTCGTTGAGCTGCGGTCTGCCGTTCAGGAGAGCGGTGCGAGCTTGGTGATCTTCGATGAGGATCTTTCGCCCGTTCAGGGTCAGAAGCTGGAGCAGGAGCTGGGTGTGCGGGTGATGGACCGCACCGAGTTGATCATAGACATCTTTGCCCTCCGTGCACGGAGCGCTGAGGCGAAGGCGCAGGTCGAGCTCGCGCAGTTGCAGTATCTGATGCCGCGACTGAAGCGCATGTGGAACCATCTGTCGCGTATCCGAGGCGGTATCGGGCTAAGGGGGCCCGGTGAGACACAGCTGGAGACCGACCGCCGGACCATACGGCGCAAGATCAGCGATCTCAAGCGGCGCCTGGAGAAGGTCGCACGTCAGCGCGAGACGGAGCGTAAAGGCCGAGCAGGCGAGTTCAGAGCGGCGCTTGTCGGCTACACGAATGCCGGAAAGTCTTCGATCCTAGCCGGATTGTCGGGATCGGAGTTGTTCGTTGAGGACTGTCTGTTCGCGACACTCGACCCTGCCACACGGGTCGTCGATCTCGGCGACGACTATCACGCGCTGGTCACAGACACAGTGGGCTTCATTCGGAAACTGCCGCACGATCTGGTCGCGTCGTTCCGGGCCACGCTCGAGGAGGCGAACGAGGCCGACGTTCTTTGCCACGTTGTTGACGTCGCGCATGGACACTGGGAAGAGCAGTACGAAGTCGTTGAGAGCGTTATCAGTGACCTGCAATTCAATCCAAAGAGTCGGCTCGTCGTGTTCAACAAGGTCGACCGCATCACTCACGCGGAACAATCGGCGATTGAGGATCGGGCTAGCGCGCTGCTCGGGTCGCACGTGTTCACTTCAACAGTGGAAGCGGGTGGGCTGGAGACGTTACGTACGACGTTGAGAGAGACGATCCGTGAGCAGTGGCCGCTTGTGTCGTTGACTATCCCGGCCAGCGCCGGAGGTCTGCTGGCCGAGTTGTACCGGGAAGGTGAAGTGTTAGCGAGAGAAGAGCAGGGGGCTCACATCCGGATCACGGTTCGTCTCCCCATCGATGTTCTCGGCCGTCTGGCGGCACGAGAAGAGGTCGCTGTCTTCGATGCGCCGCCGGCTGCCTGATCGTGACTAGCAATTACTGGATCGTAGGACCCGGTAGGGTCGGCCTGGCGATCGGATCGGTCCTCGCGGCGGCCGGCGCTACGGACGGAATACTATTCGTTGGTAGACAGGCCCGGCCGCCCAGCCATCCCCTGCTGGCTTCGCCGCTGACTCGCTATACGAACCGTCTGATCGACACGCCGCCCGCGAACACATGCGTGTTGCTGGCTGTGCCCGACGGCGCGATCGCTGAGGTCTGTGAGCACATCGCTGGGCTCGGGTCGCCGGGTGCAGGTTGCACGGTGCTGCACCTCAGCGGTGCTCAGTCGGCCGAGGTGCTCGCTCCGCTGGCGGCCGTGGGCTACGCCGTTGGTTCACTCCATCCGCTGCAAACCGTGGCCGAGCCGGAGCACGGTGTCGAGCGACTCAGAGGATCGTTCTTCACGTTCGAGGGTGACTCTGAGGCACGAAAGGCTGCGTCGGCGCTAGTCGCGACGGCCGGTGGTCGAATGCTGGAGGTTCACGCGGAGGACAAAGCACGCTATCATGCAGCGTGCGTATTCGCGGCGAATTACGTCGTTGCCTGTGCGGCGGTGGCGACCCGGCTTCTCGCCGACGCCGCGAACATCGCTGAAGAGGAAGCAGCTCGCGCTCTACAGCCGTTATGGAGCGGGGCTGTGGCCAATCTTGGAGCGTCGGGATTGCCTGGAGCGTTGACGGGTCCGGTGGCGCGCGGAGATGTCGAGACGGTGAAGGCGCACTTGGCTACACTTGATGGGGCAACGCGCGAGCTATACGCGAAACTAGCTTTGGAGGCCCTCGAGGTGAGCAGACGGGCCGGGCTCGACGGGGGCGTTGCCGAGCGAATCGAGGCCGAATTACGTAGCCTGGGGACAGGAGGTAGCGAGTAGCGATGCGATTGTACATCAATCTCGATCACGTCGCGACGGTGCGAGAGGCGCGCAAGACGGACGAGCCCGACCCGGTTCGGGCGGCCGTCCTGGCCGAGCTGGGCGGTGCCGAGGCGATCACGGTCCACCTCCGGGAGGATCGGCGGCACGTCAACGAGCGGGATGTGCTCCTGTTGTTGCAGACGGTTCGAACCGGCGTGAACCTCGAGTTGGCTGTGGGTGACGAAGTGTTGAATTTCGCCGTTCAGAATCGCCCGCTGCAGGCGACCCTGGTACCGGAACGGCGCGAGGAAGTCACGACGGAGGGGGGCTTGGATCTGAGCGGAGCGAAGAGGCAACGGAGCGTGGGCGACGCCCTCAGGAGGCTGCGTGAAGCCGGTATTCGCACTTCGTTGTTCATCGATCCCGTCGAGGAGACGTTACGCGTGTCGAAGGAACTAGACGCGGATGCGGTCGAGCTGCACACTGGCGAGTACGCCAACGCCGGTCTGGATGTTCGGGATCGGGAGCTGGAGCGCTTGCATCGTGCCGCGTCGCTAGGGCGCGAATTAGGCTTGGCGGTACATGCGGGTCACGGCCTCACCTACGAAAACGTGACGCCGGTGGCGGCGATTCCCGAGATCGAAGAGTTGAACATCGGACACTCGATCGTCAGCCGTGCGGTCTTCGTGGGCATGGAGAGAGCTGTTCGAGAGATGCTTCAGCTTGTGCGCGATGCGCGAGGACGTTTGGGGGGATAAGAGATGGCGCGGACGCTGTTGGAGTTCTTTGCCGACGAGGCGGGCGATTACCTGCAGAAATTCGAGCGGGTGCTCGATACGCAGGAAGCGCCGGACGCCGATGAGTTGAGAAGGCTGGCTCGAGCGCTGCGCGGCAGCGCGAGAATGGCGGACCAGGATGCGATAGCGCGAGCGGCGGGAGCGGTCCAGGCCGTGGCCGACGATCTGTTGGCGGGTCGACGCCACTGGGGTCCGGAGGTCCGGGCGGCGTTAGGCTCGGCTGTCACGGAGATCCGGGAGATGGTGGGTGCAGTCGAGGGGCCGCAGAAGGATCTCGCCGAACGGGCCGCGGACCTGGCAAAGCGGCTGGGCGAGTCGGCGGCCGCGCCACCACCGCCTGTCAAAGATGATGAGCGATTCCGGCGCTACCTCGGTACCGAACTGCGCGGCCTGGCTTCCGAGATCGGCGATGCGTTGGGTGTCCTCGAGCGCGATCCGCGCAATCGAGAGCCGCTCAAGAACCTGCTGCGGCGGATCCGTCCGCTCAGAGGCATCGAGGGCGTGGATGAAATCCCATCGGTAGGCGCGGCGGTGGCGGCCGTCGAAGAGGTGATCCTCCGAATCGCTGATACGAGCGCCACGGTGGGGCCGGGTCACCTCGTCCTGTTTCGGCGTGCCCAGCAGGCTCTTGGCGATGTAGCTACTGAGTTGATTCGAGGCGGAGAACCAGGGCCGGCGCCTTACGGCGGAGCCGAGATTGAAGACCTCAAGGAACAGGTTCTGGATACCGTCGCTCAGCGAGAAGTCACTTGGATCAGTGAACTGTTCTATGATGGTGCGGGCCCCCATCTGGAAGATTGTCCCATGGCCGAGCAAGGCGCCGGATCATGGGAAGCGTTCTTTGCGCTGGAGGCAACGGGGACCCTCGACACCATCGAGCGGCTGCGCTTGGAGATGGCAGGTGGTGGAACCGGTGCAGCCAAGGCCGCTGAGCGGCTCGCTTACACGTTCCGACAGCTGCGGGAACGCGCGGTCATCTTCGGTCACGCAGACCTTGGCAGGGTCGCGCGCCGCGCAGCGGCAGCTGTGCGAGCGGGCGAAGACAGTCCGGCCTCGAGGCTCGATGTGCTGGCAGTCGAGTTCGAGACCACGGTAGAGGCTCTGCGGTCCTATCTGGAAGCCTCGGAGGATGAGGATCGCGGCAAGGCGATTGATCGAGCGGAAGAATCCCTGGGCGCAGCGACGCAACCTTCCGAAGTAGATGTTGTTGACATCGAGTCGCTCACCTATTCGCCCGAAGGCGCGCTGGCCCGGGCGCGCGAGTTGTCGAGCGAGGCCGGCGGCTTGCTTCAGGTAACCGAACCCGACTTCGACAGAGCGCACCTGCTGCTGGAGGAAGTGCTGGGCCTGGTCCAGCATGCTCTGCACGGGACAGGCGTGACGCGATGAGGGGTGGTTGGAAGACGGCGATTGGAATAGCCGTCAGCCTCGTCCTGCTCTATTGGGCCCTTCATGACGTATCGCCAAGCGAGCTCTGGCTGTACCTGCGCTCGGCCAACCTCTGGTTGCTTCTCCTCAGCATTACGATTCAGACGGCAGGGTTTCTCATCCGCGCGGCACGCTGGAAGGTCTTTCTCAAGCCTGCACTGGCCGATCCGTCTTATCAGGCTCGTTTCGGGAGTACCTGCATCGGGTTCATGGCCAATAATCTGCTGCCGGCCCGCGTCGGCGAGTTCGCCCGGGCCTACGCGCTGAGCAAGACGCAGCCGATCAGCGCCAGCGCGTCCTTCGGGTCGCTCGTAGTGGAGCGCTTGTTCGACGGATTGACTTTGGCTGCGTTCCTGGCTACGCCTCTGTTCCTGCCCGGCTTCCGAATCACCGCCGGCCTCGGCGATCAACTCGTCAGTAAGATTCTGGCCGTACTCTTGATCTTCGGTGTGAGTGTCACTTTCCTGTTAGTGTTGATCTGGAAGCCTGCTCTGGCCATCCGTACCTTCAGCGCCACGGTCGGTCGGTTGTTGCCGAAGAAGGTTGCCGACAAGATCGCGCAGATCATGGAGTCGTTCATCGAAGGCTTGGGTGCCATGCGCAGCCCGGGGCTTGTGGCCGCTGGCTTCGCCTGGTCTCTCGTACACTGGCTCTGGGGCGCGCTCGCACTCTATGTGGGTATGCTCGCGTTCGGCATCACTCGTCCCGGCTATTTAGGTGCCGTCTTCTTGCAGGCCGTAAACGCGTTTCTCGTCTCGATCCCGTCTTCGCCAGGCTTCTTCGGCCCCTTCGAGGCAAGCGTGCGACTGGCACTCAGCCCCTTCGGTGTACCCGCCGGCCAGGCGGTGAGCTTTGCGGCCGCATTCCACATCGGAGCGTTCACCCCGGTTACGATCTTGGGGATCTATTACCTCGGACGGCTCGGCCTTTCTTGGGGAGATGTGGGGCATAGCGAGGAGATCGTAGAGGAGAGCGTGTGAGCCACGCCATCCGCGCCCGAGCTAAGGTCAATCTCAGGCTCAAGATCTTCCCTCGACGCTCTGACGGATTCCATCCCCTGGAAACCCTCTTTTGCCGCATCGACCTCGCGGATGAGTTGCTCGTCTCCCGGCGGAAAGAGCCCGGCGTCTCGATTCGGGTGAGCGGTAGGGCAGATGTGCCTGAGGGGCCTGAAAACCTGGCGGCACGAGCGGCGACTCTCTTCATCGACTACTTCGGCTGTGAAGGCGGAGTTGACATAGAGCTCGAGAAGCGGATACCGGCCGGGTCGGGCCTGGGCGGCGGCTCCAGCGATGCTGCCGCCGTGCTGCGAACGTTGACCCAACTGACCGACCCGACACCGCTAGGCATCGAAGTGATGGAACTGGCGGCGCGTCTGGGATCCGACGTCCCGTTCTTCGCCGCCGATACACCCCTCGCCGGAGCCGTGGGTCGGGGCGAGCTGCTTGTCTCTACGGGATCGCTCGAGTCGCGGCCGCTATTGCTCGTGGTTCCCGATGCGAGAGTCTCGACCGCCGAAGCCTATGCCTGGTGGGACGAGGCGAACCGAGATGCGCCGCTGACCCCCCTGGCCGGGCCGGCTGATCTCACGAGGTCGGCGTTCTCCAGTTGGGAACAGATAAGATCTGTATCCGTGAACGACTTCGAACCCGTTGTATTCGCTCGATTGCCCTTCCTGGGCGCGCTACACGGGAAGCTGCTGGAAACAGAGCCTCTCATCGCGCGGCTCTCGGGTAGCGGATCCGCGCTGTTCGGTGTATACGAGTCCGATCGGCAACGGGACGATGCGTCGTCGTGGCTTGAGACTGAGCTGGAAGGGGTGCAGCTGGTCAGTGCCCGCGGGCCTGCGTGAGATCGCTCGTACCTTGACCTTCCCGGGCCTCCCACTGCACGAGTTGACCGACCGGTGGCGGCAGTAGGGCAACCTCACCAGCAGCCAAATCCACATCGTCACGCCGCCAGTAGGCGTAGATGCGTGGGGCGCATGAAACGACCGTCACCTGCGCCTCGGTGCGCCGCCGGAAGTCGGTGATGTCGGTTCGTGAGAGATAGCAGTTACGTGCCAGGACGTCTGGGCTGGAGGCGGCCAGGCGGAGATGTGGTGAAGGATGGTTGTGCCACGTCCCGATCGACCTGGGACCCAGTCGACAGCTCGCAGCTTGAACACGACCGGTTTCCGACATGAAGATGTGCGGCATGCGGAAATCGGTCACGTAGAGATCGGCGCCCTGCCGCTCGCCCTCCAGGCATAAGACGAGTTCCGTATCGAACTTGTCGAACAGCAGCGCGAGATTATCGGAAACCCCAGGAGCGAAGATGAGGTCTCGGAATTGGCCTAGGCTGGCTCGACCGCTCACCTCGGGGCCCACGGGCTGGCTCACGGCCGCGGCCGCCGCGATGATCAGTAGCCAGGAAACGCGTTTCACGCTGTCGGTCCTCCACGAGCACAGAGGGCAATGTGTCTAGCTGCCTGGGAATCGTGCCCTTGTCAGCGGAACAACTGTAAGGAAGGACACATTTTGACGGAGGACTCTTGGGGGGAAGTCGACAGGGTTGCATAGTGCTACACTGGAGACAGCCCAAAGTTCACGATGTGGACCGGGGCTTGATCCCGGGCATCTCGGAGAAGAGATTGGGCACTGCAGGACAGTTGAGCTGGCCCGTTGTCTAATGGCAGGACGCTGGACTTTGGATCCAGAGGTGGAGGTTCGACTCCTCCCGGGCCAATCCTCTACTTCGCGCGGCCCTGTAATCCGATCGCTCCTGCTCGTACTCCCAATCCGGCGGCACGGCGAGCACGACTTCGAGTGAGATGCGATCCCTAGTCCTCACACGTCATACCACACCGCCGAGGGATACCTCGCGCCGTTGAACACCCTTTAGACAGTTGGGAATGCGAAAGCCGGGGCCTTTGGAACCGAAACGGAGGTTGGGCCCTTTTTGGGGGCGACAACTCCAGCAAAGCGGTAGTCTATGACAACTAGTCAGACGAGATGGGAGTGGACCAGGTTCAGGAGCGATCCGTTGGCCGAGCGAGCGGACGGAGATGAACCACTCCGCACACGCCCCGACCCCGTACCGCTGGAGCTGGACGGTCAGAGCGGGAACGCTTTCGCGGTCCTCGTCCTCTGCCACGAGGCCGCCCTGGCCGCTGGCTGGTCGATGGTGCAGTGGGATCGGTTCTATTGGCATGCGACGGCAGGTGACCACGACCAGCTGATGTCAGTCGTGAGTGATTGGTTCGAGATCCGCTAGGGCTGATCGCCACACGGACAGCGGATATGAGACCAGGGACTTCGTCAGGCCGAGGGCAAAGCCAGGAGGACGATGAAGGCGATATAGGCGGCCAGGAATATGCCGCCCTCCCAGCGAGTCAGCCGCAGCGTTGTCCAGACAAACGGTAGCAGGAGAATGCTCACCGCCAGCATGACTGGCGCTTCAACCCTGATCACCGATGCCGAGACCCCCAACGGACGCGTAATCGAACTTACTCCTAGCACGGCCAGCAGGTTGAATATGTTAGAGCCTACCACGTTCCCCACGAGGATATCTCCCTCGTCCTGAACCGATGCGGCGATCGCCGTCGCCAATTCCGGGAGCGAGGTTCCAATCGCCACTACGGTCAGGCCGATGGCGAGCTCCGAGATACCCAGGAAGCGCGCCGTGTTTGCCGCCCCATTGACGACGAAATGAGCCCCGCCGAGTAGGACGCCTAACCCGAATACGGTGAGGAAGAGGTGGCCGGCGAGCGTGCCACCCGTTGGCACGAACTTCTGGTACTCGACCTCAATGGCGGGTGACTCGCGTCGCGCACCCTCCAGCAAATAGAGAGTGTAGGCGATGAATCCCACGGCCAAGGATATGCCGTCCCAGGTGCTGATCTTCCCATCTTGGGCGAAAATGTAGAAGGCGAGCGCGGCGAAGATCATGATCGGAACTTCGCGCACCAGAAGGCGCATCTGGACGCGGATCGGTCGTATCAGAGCGGCGATCCCCAGAATTAGTGCGATGTTGGCGACGTTGGAGCCGATGACGTTGCCGATCGCAATGTCGCCGCTCTGCCGGGCGGAAGCCACCACGCCGACTAGGAGTTCCGGCATGGATGTTCCCATGGCGACAACGGTCAGGCCGATGACGAGCGCGTTGACGCCGAGGCGACGCGCGAGACGCGAGGCTCCCCGTATCATAAGGTCCGCGCCTAGGTAGAGGGCTCCTAGGCCGGACACGAACAAGAGCAGGGGCCAGAGAAAGTCTCCGGACATGGACGGGAAATCTGAACTCAGTTGGCCTCTAGGACAAGGTTCTGTCGTGGGAAGCGCCGTTGACGCCAAAATCTGCCCGGGATAAGTTGCGGGGCTTTCCAACCGCAGGGGACTAGAGCCGTGACCGATACATCAACCATCGATCCGATGAGCCGGGAGATGATGCTCCTCTCGGGGACCGCCAATCGGCCGCTCGCCGAGGAAATCGCCGAGAAGTTGGGCGGTGGGCTGTGCGCAGTGACCATCAAGCGGTTTTCGGACGGTGAGATATTCGTCCGCATCGACGAGAACGTACGCGGGCGGGACGTCTTCATCATTCAGCCGACGGCCCCGCCAGCCGAGAACATCATCGAGCTTCTGCTTTTGATCGACGCGGCGAGCCGGGCGTCGGCTGCACGGGTGACGGCCGTCGTTCCCTACTTCGGCTACGGCAGGCAGGACCGTAAGGATCAGCCCCGAGTGGCCATAGGCGCGAAACTACATGCGAACCTGATCGACACGGCCGGTGCCGATCGCGTTATCTCTATCGATCTTCACCAGCATCAGCTTCAGGCGTTCTTTGATATTCCCGTCGATCACCTCTACGCGATGCCGGTTTTCGTCGAGCACTTCAGATCTCGTGACCTCGACCCGCTGGCTGTCGTTGCGAGCGACGTGGGTGCGGCGAAGATGGCCCGGGGCTATGCCCGGCGCCTTGGCGGAGAGATCGCGATGATCGACAAACGCCGACCCAAGCCGAACGTGGCCGAGGTCGTGAACGTCGTCGGAGATGTGGAAGGTAAGAACTGCTTGATCCCCGATGACATGATCGATACCGGCGGAACGATGGCGGAAGCGGTGCGCGCGCTGGAGGAGAAAGGTGCGAAGGACATCTACATCTGCGCGACCCACGCTCTGCTGAGTGGGCCGGCCGTGAGTCGTCTTTCGGAACTTCCCGTCGCGGAAGTGGTCGTGACAAACACGATCGGCCTGTCGGCTGAAAAGCATTGGCCGAGGCTTCGCGTACTGTCGGTTGCGGATCTCTTAGCCCGCGCCATTCGCTATGTCCATGATAACGAGAGCGTTAGCAGTCTTTTCGAATAACAGTGATGCGAGAGTAGAGGTTGTGAACTAAATGGCTACCCAAGTAACTCTGAACGCTCAGCTGAGGACCGATAAGGGCAAGGGTGCGGCGCGCGCGCTGCGTCGCTCCGGTCTCGTCCCTGCCGTCATTTATGGTCACGGTGAGGAAACTCGCGCCTGCTCCGTGAATACGAAGGAGCTCGAAAGGCTCATCACGTCAGGCAGCTACGAGAGCACGCTCATCGACCTGGAGGTAGAGGGAGGCAAGGCCTTACAGGTGCTGATCCGTGAAGTCCAGGTCCACCCGCACAGGCCGGAAGTGCTGCACGTCGACTTCCTGTCCGTCCATAAGGGTGAGAAGGTCAAGCTCGAGGTGCCGGTTCGCTTCTTGGGCGTGGCGCCAGGGGTCAAGGAAGGCGGGATCATGGAGCACCTCCGGCACGAGGTCGAGGTTCGCTGTATCCCGTCCAAGATTCCCGAGGCTCTGGAGTTCGACATCTCGGAGCTGGGCATCGGCGACGGTGTGACCGTTGCCGACCTGACCGTGCCGGAAGGCGTCGAGGTTCTGACCGATTCCGATGCCACGATCGCTTCCATCGTACCGCCCACCGTGCACAAGGTGGAAGAGCCGGTCGAAGAGGAAGAAGCAGCGCTCGCCGAGGAGGAGGCCGAACCCGAATTGGTCGGTCGCGGCAAGCCAGCGGAGAAGGAAGAGGGGGCCACCCAGGAGGAGGGCTAACCCTGAAGGCCATAGTCGGACTGGGCAACCCGGGAGCCCGGTACGACGCCACTCGCCACAACGTCGGCTGGTGGCTAGTCGATCAGCTTCAACGCCACTGGTCCGCTTCCCCGTTCCAGCAAGAGGATCTCTGGTTCCGCTCCACGACGGAACTGGACGGGGTAGGCGACATTTGGCTAGTCAAGCCCACCGTCTACATGAACCGGAGCGGGATTGCCGTGCGGGCCCTGGTCGAGTCAGTGGACCTCGATCTGTCCGACCTCTTGGTCGTCGTTGACGATACGGCGCTCGATTCGGGACAACCTCGCTTCCGGGCCAAGGGCTCGGCCGGCAGCCACAACGGTCTCCAATCGGTCGAGGATGCCCTCGGCACGCAGGACTATCCCCGTCTTCGAATCGGAGTCGGAGCCGTGCCTCCCGGTATTGGACAGGCAGATTGGGTGCTTTCCGAGTTCGATGACCCGGCTGACGAGGATGCCGTCCTCAAGCTGCTGCCGCACCTCGCGGAAGGCGTGGAAGTGTGGGCCCGAGAGGGCATAGAGATTGCAATGAATCGGTACAATATATCCAGAAGTTCTGAAAGCTCTGAAGATTAGAGCGTTGCTGACCAAGGAGGGACTGTGACGAATCTAGCCGTGACATACGCTGCACCTTTGGGTGTGGTTGGGCTTGTGATTGCCGGCCTGATCTACCTGTATCTGAAGAGGCAGCCCGTTGGCAGCGACTTGATGGCCGATCTGGCCGCGCAGATTCAGCAAGGCGCCAGGGCGTTTCTCAAGCGGGAATACTCTGTGCTCGTTCCGTTCGTGATCGTTGTGGCGGTTCTGCTGTTCCTGGCGCTCGATTCGCTACCCACGGCTCTGGCGTACGTCGGCGGCGCCCTGTGCTCTCTGGGGGCCGGCTTCTTCGGCATGAACGCGGCCACTCAAGCCAACGTGCGCACGTCCGAAGCGGCGCGTGAGGCGGGAGTGGGGAAAGCCCTGAGGGTCGCCTTCAACGGCGGCGCGGTGATGGGGCTGGCGGTCGGAAGTCTCGGCCTGCTGGGCATCGGCGTAGTTCTATTCATCTATGCCAACGGCCTCACCGGCGACACGGCGTTCAAGACGTTCAGCGAGGTGATCGCTGGGTTCGCGATGGGCGCTAGCTCGATCGCGCTCTTTGCTCGCGTGGGTGGAGGGATCTACACAAAAGCGGCGGACGTCGGTGCGGACCTCGTCGGCAAGGTCGAGGCGGGAATACCCGAGGACGATCCGCGCAACCCGGCAACGATCGCGGACAACGTGGGCGACAACGTGGGTGATGTGGCTGGCATGGGCGCGGATATCTTCGAGTCGTACGTCGGCTCGATCATCGCCACCATCGCCATAGGGGCGACCTCGGCACAGATCCTGACATCGCAGCGGCTGGAAGCCGTCACATTGCCGATCCTCTACGTCATGTTCGGCCTCGTGGCCAGCCTGATCGGCATCTTCTCGATGAAGCTTATGGAGAAGATGAACCCGGCCTCCGCTCTGCGGTACAGCACGTTCATCGCCGCGGGCATTTTCTGGGCGTTCGCCTGGTGGTTGACCAGCCAGCTCAATGTGTTCGAGGGCAGCACCATGTTCGCGCAGTCCGGGCCGTTTTGGGCGATGTTGGGCGGCTCGCTGGTGGGCATCTTCATCGGTCTCTCCACCGAGTACTACACGGCGGGTAAGCCGATTCGGAAAATCGCCGAGGCATCACAAACCGGCGCCGCGACGAACATTATCTCGGGCCAGGCTGTGGGCATGATCTCGACGGCGATCCCGGTCTTGCTGATCTGCGCAGCCATCTGGATCGCATACCATTTCGCCGGCCTCTACGGCATCGGCATCTCGGCAGTTGGAATGCTGGCTACGGTGGGCGTAACCATGTCGGTCGACGCGTATGGCCCTGTCGCCGACAACGCCGGCGGCATCACCGAGATGAGCGGTTTGGGCGCGGACGTTCGGAAGATCACCGACAGCCTCGATGCCATCGGTAACACGACGGCGGCGATCGGTAAGGGCTTCGCCATCGGTTCGGCGGCCCTCACCGCGCTCGCTCTGTTCAGCGCCTACTCGTCGGCCGTTGGCCTGGAGGAGATCAACGTCGTGAACCCCATGGTCGTCATCGGGATCTTCATCGGCGGAACGTTACCGTTCGTCATCGCGGCTCTCACGATGACGGCGGTGGGCCGGGCGGCGGCGGGTATGGTCACCGAAGTACGCCGGCAGTTCAAAGAGATCCCGGGCCTGATGGAAGGCACGGCCAAGCCCGACAGCGCCCGCTGTGTGGATATCTCCACGCGAGCCGCGCTCCGCGAGATGATCCTACCGGGGGCGTTGGCGATCGTTGCGCCGGTGCTGGTCGGAAGCCTGCTGGGTGTCGAGGCACTGGGCGGACTGTTGGCGGGTGCGACGCTGACCGGTGTGCTCATGGCGCTGTACATGGCCAACGCCGGCGGTGCTTGGGACAACGCCAAGAAGTACATCGAAGCCGGTGCCCTCGGAGGCAAAGGCTCGGAGCCCCACAAGGCCGCCGTAGTCGGCGACACGGTGGGCGATCCCTTTAAGGACACTTCGGGTCCGTCGATGAACATCCTGATCAAGCTGATGAGCGTCGTCAGCCTGGTCTTGGCGCCGTTCTTTGTCGCATTGAGTTAGGACGGACAGCGAACGACACTCCGGGCAACAGCCGACAGCCGAGACTCTAGCCTCGAGTCTCGGCTGTCGGCTG
>Ga0209536_100000664_pt1 | contig 56206 bp, 42 predicted proteins | sample DeeMarSeWOR28_12_FD_187461 | JGI IMG/M metagenome (GOLD analysis project Ga0209536, IMG submission 187461) | Marine sediment microbial communities from White Oak River estuary, North Carolina - WOR-2-8_12 (SPAdes) (version 2) | ecosystem: Environmental > Aquatic > Marine > Intertidal zone >... | reverse complement strand
AGCCAGCCGCGACAGGGTCGAAGCTAGAGCCCCTGCGTCATTTCGGCGTCAAGCGAGTATCATCGGGAGTCAAGCCGTTGCAGCGGCGCCAGTTCCGCTCGGGCTCCTCCGGACTCAGGTCGCCGCCGTACATTTCCGTGCATGATCGGAACCGACTTCGCAGACGACACGGGCGAGCGGCTTGGTCGGGCGCTGGGCCCTCACTATGCCATCCGCCGCCTGATCGGCCGGGGGGGATTCGCCGAGGTGTACGAAGTCTGGGACGGGGAGCTCGAGCGACGACTTGCGGTCAAGGTGCTCCGACCAGATGTCGCGTGGACGGCGGGCATGCTCCAGCGATTCAAGCAGGAGACACGGGCAATCGCTCGACTGGACCACCCGAACATCCTACCGATCCACTTCGTTGGCGAAGGCGAAGGTCTGACCTATTACGTGATGCCATACGTCGAGGGACAGTCGCTCGGCGACGTGCTGCGGACGCGGGGCGCACTGGCTCCCGAGCGGACCCTTGCGATCGCGGTGCCGATCCTCGAGGCGCTGCAGCACGCCCACGAGCGCGGCCTGGTGCACCGCGACATCAAGCCGGACAACATCATGCTCGACGTTGCAAGCGGACGGCCCATGCTGGTCGACTTCGGGATTGCGAAGCGGCTCGATGCCGCCGGTGGGTTGACGCAAACCGGCTTTGTCGTCGGGACACCGCACTACATGAGCCCGGAGCAGGCACTCGGTCAGGGCGATCTCGATGCGCGGTCCGACATCTACTCGTTCGGAGCCGTACTGTACCAGATGGTGACGGGCACCCCGCCGTTCGAGGGCGAGTCATCCCAGGAGATCGTCGGGAAACACATCGCGGAGCCGCCGCCGATCGCCTCCGAGGTGAACACCGCCATACCCGGCTGGATGTCGCGCGTGATTGGGCGCTGCCTCGCCAAACCGGCGACGGAGCGGTTCCAATCGGCTGGTGCGGTGGCGCAGGCTCTCCGCTCTAGTGGACGGGGAGATCAGACCGAAGTCGTGCCCGCTGCAGGCGTCCGGCCGTCCGGGATCGATACCGATGCGCGGACGGAAATCGTGGAGAGCAACGAGCGTCCCAGCGCGGCTGCGCATCGAAAGCCCAGACGCCCCCGTCCGCGCCGGCGCTGGGTGGCGATCGCAGTGTCGGCAGCGCTGCTCATTGTGTTGGGGTTGCTGTGGAACCGTCGGGCGAGGCTCGTGTTCGACAATCCCCTCGTGGTCCCGGTCGACGTGCGCATCGGTGAGGAACGCTGGACGGTCGAGCCGGGTGATCGGCTGCGAGTAGGTCTGCCACGAGGGAGACCAGCCGCCGTGCTGTGGACGGCGCATCCCCCAATGGGCACCGGCGATCGGGCACAGGGGGTCGAGTTCTCGGGTGCCCTCACCATCGACGATCCTCGGGGACGCCTGCTTAGCCATGCGACCGCGAGTCCCGGTGACCGCGCCTACTTCGCTCCGCTCATCACGAACAACACCGCCCGCGCACTCACCTTGACAATCAACACCGGTACAGCCGCACAGCTGGCGTGCAACTGCACCGTGCCCGCGGGCGCGACGCGCATGCCGATCGGCTACTATCCGCTGTTCGCCAACTCGAGCGTGCAGGCGGAGGATGCCGCAGGCCGTTCCGCGAGCTTCCACGACCTCGGGGCCGAGGTCGATCGCCGTACGGGGCTCGTGAGCTTGCGATTCGGCCCCGACGACCTTCACTGACCGCCGCGCGGCACCTGTCGACCGCACGTCGCCGGCATTGTTTCCGCCTGTTCGGTGCCGTCTTATCTTGAGGCGGCATGCCACGACCCTCTTTGCGCCTGTCGGCCGCGATCGGCCGAAGCACCCCGCGAGGATTCAGTCTGGCGTCGATCAGGGGCCGAGTCATGGTGTTCGCCGTGCTCGCCGCTCTGATTCCGACGGCGATCACCGGCTGGATCTTCTACCGCCAGATACAGCGCTCGCTCCAGCGAGGCGTGGACCAGGAGCTCAGTGGTCTCGCGATGCGGTCGTCGCGTGCCATCGACAGGTGGATCTCGACCCGGCAGCACGATGTCCAGGACCTTGCGGGCTCGACGGAGATCTGGGAGATCCTCTCCCAACTGGAGGCCACGCCGGTCTCGCGGCAGCGGTCGACGCTGGACGCTCGGATGGCGGATTATCTCGAGTCGGTGCGAGAACGCACTCCGGGCATTATCGCCATCGCGGTGGTCGATTCAACCGGCGCGCCGGTCGGCGGGGGCCAAGGCGTCGCTGCGGGACTCCCCGCGTTCTGGCCTCGTGACGTCGAGACGGGAGCCGCAGCGATCGGACCGCCACGCTGGGATTCCGTCGCGCAGCGGGCAGTCCTCGCGATCGTGGTCCCGCTGCGGCGCCGATCGGCACCGCGTACCTCGACCACGGTCGGTCTCGCGGCGATCAGCGATTTCACGGGAGTCCTCGCAGTCCTCGACGACGGGCATGGTCAGGATCGCGCGAATCTCAGCCTGATCACCCGGAGCGGGATGGTACTCGTCGATGAGCACGGCAACCTTGCACCTCCGTATGCGAAGCGAATCGCGGACACGGTGCTCGCCGACCTCCGTGCCGGCGCATCACTGGGGGCCTATCGCACGATCGACGACACCGACGTCATTGGGGCATTCAGCGCACTCGAGGAGCTGCCGTGGATCGTGCTGGCCGAGATCCCCCGGCACGAGGCGTACGCCGAGGTCACTCGGCTCCGCAACGTGACGCTGGCGATTCTGACTGGGGCGCTGCTCACGGTCGGCGTCGTCGCCTATCGACTCGCCCAGCTGATCGTCCGCCCCCTCGACCGGCTCACCCGCGGAGCCGGAGAGGTCGCATTGGGCGATTTCGCGGTTGAGCTTCCTCCGACTGGCGGCGGTGAAGTCGGATATCTCACCGACGTGTTCAACTACATGGTGGTCCGCCTCCGCGAGGGTCGCGAGGAACTCGAGCGTCTGTCGGTCACCGATCCCCTCACGGGTCTCTTCAATCGCCGCAAGCTCGTGCAGAAAATCGAGCAGGAAGCGCAGCGGAGCGGCCGGACAGGGAAGCCGTTTGCGGTCCTCATGATGGACGTCGACGAGTTCAAGGCCGTCAACGATCGCTTCGGTCATCATGCCGGTGACCGGGTGCTGGTCGCCGTCGCCCGAGTGCTCCACGACTCGGTGCGTGTGATCGATTCCGTGGGCCGCTACGGCGGCGAGGAGTTTGTGGTGGTGCTTCCTGAGACGGACCGTACCCACGGGGTCGAAACGGCGGAGCGCATTCGAGCGGCGGTCGCATCCCGGCGGCTCGCGCCCGGCGTAGAGGATACACGTGTCACCGTGAGCATCGGCGTGGCGGAGTTTCCGACCGACGGCACCACGGTCGACGTCATCATAGACAGCGCGGATCGGGCGCTCTACGTCGCCAAGCAGACGGGACGGAATCGTGTGGAATCCACCCCGACGCCGCCCGCGGGACCTCCTGCCTGAACCGGGGTCGGTTCAAACCCGCCACTCTGGCGTTCAATGCAAGGCGAACACGAACGCGGTCGGCGACCCGGGATGCTCATCGATCCAGAATCCCGATGGGCGACCCGACATCACCGCGATGTACTGCGTCCCGCCGATCGCATAGGTCACGATGCCGCCGCCCATGGGTCCGCCCGTGTTGAAGCGATACCGTTCCTCTCCCGTCTCGGCATCGAGCACGAGGAAGTCGCCGCTCAGCTCTCCGGTCAGCACCAGCCCACCGCCGGTCGCGGTGACGGCAGCGACCATCGGGCGATCCGACCGATAGCGCCATCGGACGGTCCCGTCGGACGCGTCGACGGCCGTGAGCCAGCCCTGCCAGTCATCACCGAATTCGTACTCGCCGCCGAGATAGTTCTCCCCCTCGACGTAACGGACGGTGTCGGCGAGGATGAACGTGCCGCACCAGTCAACCGCCGGAGTGTACAGCATGTTCGTCTCCGGACTGTATGCTGGGCCATTCCACTCCACTCCGCCGAGAATACCGGGACACGCGTAGGTCCCATCCGTCGTCACGGGTGCTTCGGCGTTCTCGATGGTCGTGACAGGGGTCTCGAACATCCGCTCGCGACTTTCGCGGTCGATCACCCGCAGGATACCGTCCTTGCCGACGGTGGCGATCAGGTCCCGCTCCTTGCCATCCACCGTTGCCCGATACAGCGGACTCACTTGGGTGAGATCCCAGTCGTGGTCATCCGCGGGGACGAGCTGGTCATACCACGCCATGGCGCCGGTTCGGGCATCGAGCGCGATCATCGAGTTGGTGTAGAGGTTGTCGCCCCCGCGGAGCGCGGCAGGGAAGTCCGGTGCCGGATTGGTGGCCGCGACATGGAGCAGGCCGCGCTCGAGATCGAGGCTCATTGGCGTCCACACGGCACCACCGCCGACCGGTACGCCAGGCGGGTTGTCCCACGTCTCCGAGCCGGGCTCGCCCTTCAACGGCACGATATTGAAGCGCCACACCGGGGATCCGTCTTCCAAGCGGAACGCACCGACCCAGCCGCGCACGGCATTCTCGCTTCCCGCCGGCCCGATGAGAATCAGGTCTTCGTAGATCATCGGCGCCATGGTGATCGTCTCGCCGAGATCGGCATTCGCGACATGGCGGGCCCAGAGCAGCTCACCGGTCAGACGATCGAGTGCGACGAGATAGCCGTCCGACGTGCCACGTACGACGCGGCCGTCCTTGATCGCGACGCCGCGGTTGTTGCCCCACACGTCACGGTCCTGCACCTCCCATTCGTGCTTCCACATCGGCCGGCACGTCGTGGCATCGATGGCTACGGTGTAGTGCAGGGTCGTCAGGTACATCACCCCGTCGTAGACGATCGGGTTTGTCTGGAAGTTGCGGAGCTCGCCGAGCTGATACGCGCACACCGGCGCGAGCTGGTCCACGTTGCGCCGGTTGATCTGATCGAGTGAGGAGTACCGGGTGCCGGCATAGCTCTGGGTTTGGTACAGCCAGTTGCGTGTGTCGATCGCGGCGGCTTCGAGCTCAGCTTGACTCGGCCCGGTGCCGGAAGGCTCGAGCCCGTTCTCTCCCGCGAGGAACTCCGGCGCGGGCGAGCGCTGCTCGACTGCGCCCATCACGTGCTCACTCAGCGCCGAGGCGAGCAACTCGGGATCGCTCCCCAACTCCCGCGCGCCCGCCTGGAAGCCGTTGCGCTGGAGGATGAACGCGAGCACGTCCGCATGCTGAGTGTCGGTCAGGTCGCGCGAACGACCCGGCGGCATCGTGGACTTGAGGATGTAGTACAGATCGTCAACGGTGCGCCCAGGGCGGGCCCACGCTGACAGAAAGTTCCGCCCAACCAGTTCCGGCCCACTTGCCCCTCGCAGATCCGCACCGTGACACGACACGCACTCCGCGCGATAGACGCTACTACCCCGCTCCGCCTGCTCGGTCGTGAAGAGACGCTGCTGACCGGCGGCTCCGCCGGGCAGCACCGCCGTGCCAGTTGCGGCAGCGATGAGGGTGATCAGTGACCGCTCGACAATGGAAAACCTCATTGCATCCTCCCTCGATGCCGGGTGAGGCTCGATCCGAGAGACGCGACCTCACCGCACGCTCCAGTTGCACCGCTCATGATCGTGGGACTGCCGCCCAACGCACCAACGGTCGTGTGAGCGATTCCCAGGATCACGGTCAACCGCGGCTATTCCAGCCCCGGGCTGGTGCCGTCACCGATGTGAATCCGGCCGGGATCGGCGGCATGCCAGATCTCACGCAGTGCCGCACGGGCCCTGCCCGCCGCTTTCCCATCTCCCACCGCTGCGGCGGCCTGGACGAGCCCCATGAGGGATAGCGCCCGTCGCGGGGCGAGCGCTAGTGCCTGCTCGTACGCACTGCGGGCCTCTGCCGGACGGCCGAGTTCGAGCAAGACCTCACCCAGGAGCTCGAACGACGGCTTCACGATATCCGGCGGGCCAAACTCGGCCGGCAACGATGCCTCCAGTGCCGCAGCGCTCCGGAGCTGCTCGACCGCGTCGTCCGCTCTGCCTGCATCGAGCATCAGAAGCGCTTCCAGTTCTCGCACGAGCACTTCTCGCTTGCCGATGTCCTGCTCGTTCACGGGCATGTCCCGGAGCGCGGCGTGGGCTGCAATAGCGCGATCGCGATCGCCACGCTCGAGCGCGGCGTAACCGTGCACGAACGAATCGATGGCCCGAGCCATGGGCCACACACCGTCAAGATCGAGATCCCACTCGAGCGACGGGTCATCCCACCGCCCCGTGTTGACGACGTGCTGCGCGCGCATCGTGGCCATGTATGACCGCGGCCCGGCTCGAGTCACCCCGGCTAGCTTCACCTGCGCATCGGCTAGGTACCGCTCGGCATCGGCAAAGCGGCCTTGCTGGACCAAGCCGTACGTCAGCCACGACGTGTAGTGTCCCGGCCCCCACCAGGTGAGGTCGGCTGCCAGAATGTTCTGGGAGACAACCTCGTCCCACATCCCCATCGCCGTGAAGATGTGGGTCGTCATGTGCTGAGCGTGCGCGGCATCCGGCGCGATGCGGGAGTAGGCCCGAGCTGCAGGCAAGGCGATCGGTGCATGGGTCGGATCGTCGAACGCATGGATCACGTAGTGCGCGGCGCCGGGATGGTTCGGATGCTCCCGCAGGATCTCGAGCGAGATAGCCCCCGCCCGCATGTAGGTTGGAACGACACGCACGCCCTGGCTCAGCCCCATCAGCGAGAGGGCGTAGAACGCTCTCGCCTCCCCGTCGTCGGGGAAGGCGCGAGCGAGATCACCCATTGCCTCGGAGTACGCCGTATCCCGCTTCGCTTTCGGACCCTCCGTCCACAGGGCCTCCACTGCGTCGAGGAACATTCCCTCCCGCTCGGTCGCGGCCTTGGCCCGGCGCTCGGTTGGGGTCGAGCCCAACCGCCCGAGGGCTTCCAAGGCGCGATCACGATCCCGCTCGTTCCAGAGCGGGTGGTTGTACGTCAACGCTTCCCCCCAGTACGCCATCGCGAACTCGGGATCGATGGTCTGGGCCGCGCGGAACGCCTCCGCTGCCGATGCGTACTCGAAACTGTGGAGATAGAGGACCCCCTTCGTGAACAGCGATTGTGCCTCTCCCGAGGCGGACGTCGGGAAGTCCAGGCTCCCGAGCCGGGGCTCTTGCGCGCCCGTGCCCGGAGGCGCCGCAACGAGTAGCACGGTCATCATGAGCAGGTATCTCATCAGCAATCCCTTTCTGGTGCCCAACTCGCGTTCATCCGGTCCGCCATGTTGGGACTCGACCCACGAGTTCGAGCGACCGGCTGCCACTGCGGAATCCCTGAGAGGCTCGGCACGATCGTTGCGCCGGCGGCGCCCACTCGGCCATCCGTGGAACGTCGACATGACAGATAGTCAACTACTTGCGTAAAACCCGAGGGAAACTATAGGTTTTCGCGCTCCCCGGCCAGCGGCTTCCGGCCGGTGCGTATCCACGATTGCCGTAACGAGGCTCCATGCCGTTCCGTACGATCTTCGTTTCGACCGCGGCGCTCTCCGCGTCCGTCATCGGCGGCCTGACCGCCTGTGCTCAGGAACCGCCCACCGAGCAGCAGATCGCTGGTGCGCTCAGCCCGCTCCCCGAAGATCTCCGAGATGGGGCAGCGGTCCTGGGCTACCGCGGGGGTCGGCTGGTCTCCCTGCGCGCGGGCGACAACGCAATGATCTGCCTCGCGGACGACCCTGCGGAGGCGGGATTCCACGCTGCCTGCTACCACGAGGAGCTCGAACCGTTCATGGCACGCGGGCGGGCGCTGCGGGCCGAGGGTCACCAGCGGCCCGCGATCGACTCGGTCCGCGAGGCAGAGATCGAGGCGGGCACCCTGGCCATGCCCCGCGAGCCCAGGGCCCTGTACTCGCTGTCGTCGGACCAGGAGTACGATCCTGCGGGTGGCGTCCCTACCGATGCGTCCGGCCTCTACGTCATTTACATGCCGTACGCGACCGAACAGTCCACCGGAATCTCCGCGACCCCTGCGGGCGATCGGCCGTGGCTGATGTTTCCCGGAAAGCCGTGGGCCCACGTGATGATCAGCAGGTAGCGGCGTCACGGTATCTCACCATCCCAGCGGGGTCAGCTCTGTAGTGTTGGCCCCGTTGGCATATCCACTCCCAGGAGAGCACATGCGAGCGATCCTCGCCCTCACACTGCCGATCGTGGTACTCGGCTCCGCGATTCCCACGCCAAGACCGGCCGAGCCCCCGCCCACCATCTCGCTCAACGACAATCTCGAGCCGGCTGGGTCGCTGGTGGACGGGACGCTCGAGTTGCACCTCGAGCTGCGCGAGGGTGAATGGCACGTGCTGGGACCGGATCGCCCGGCGGCACGTGTGCTGGCATTTGCCGCATCGGGGCAGACGGCATCCATCCCGGCGCCCCTGATCCGCGTCCCGCTGGGTACGACGGTGCACGTGACGATCACCAACCCGCTCGACTCGACCCTGGTCGTTCACGGCCTGGCGAGCCGCAGGGTGACCGGCATGGACAGCCTGGTCGTGCCGGCCGGCACGACGCGGGACGTCCGGTTCGACGCCGACGCCGAGGGTACCTACTACTACTGGGGCACGACGACCGGCGTCGCCTTCGATGATCGTGGGTATGAGGACAGCCAGCTGACTGGTGCGTTCGTGGTGGACCCGGTCGAGGGCGCACAGGACGATCGCATCATGATCATCACCGCCTGGGCGGACTCGCGCGACGAGGAAGGCAATCCAGACCTGTGGCGCGAGTTCCTGATGATCAACGGGCGCCCCTGGCCATACACGGAGCGCTTGACGTATACGATGGGTGACACCGTCCGCTGGAGACTCATCAACGGCTCCTGGGCGCCGCACCCGATGCACCTCCACGGGTTCTACTTTCGGATCGACGCCCGCGGCGACCTTGCACAGGATACCCTGTATTGGCCTGCGCAGCGCCGGATGGCGGTCACGGAGTTGATGACCCCCGGCGAGACCATGGCGCTCACCTGGTCGCCCGACCGACCCGGCGGCTGGATCTTCCACTGCCACCTGAATTGGCACGTGATTCCCAACCCCCAACTCGGACCGGAGCGGGAATCCCGGGAGCAGCGCATCGCGCACGTGCTGTACGGCAATCCCCACCACAGCGCCGAGAATCACGTGGTCGAGGGAATGGGCGGGCTCATGATGGCCATGAACATCCGGCCGTCCGCCGACTGGCAGCCCGACCGCCGCGCTCGGCGTCAACTCCGCCTGTTCGTGCAGTCCGACACGATTCCGGCAGACAGCGTGCGGCGCTTCACCTACGTGCTGCAGGAGGGGGAACGTCCACCGGCGTACGACTCGCTGCGCGCGCTTGCCTCCACGATCGTGCTGCGCAAGGGCGAGCCGACGAGCATCTGGGTCCACAATCGCACGCTCGAGCCGACGCAGGTCCACTGGCATGGCCTCGAGATCGACAGCTACTTCGACGGCGTAACCGGTGTGGGCGGCTACGAGGACAGCCCGACGCCGCCGATCATGCCGGGCGACTCCTTCGAAGTCCGCGTGACGCCGCCGCGCGCCGGCAGCTTCATGTACCACACCCACGTCAACGACATCTTCCAGCAGCGCAGCGGCCTCTACGGCGCACTCGTGGTGCTCGAGCCGGAGGACCAATGGGATCCGGAGCACGATCGCATCTTCCTGATCGGCTCCGATCCCACCGACTTCCCGATCCTCAACGGGCGGTACGAGCACGAGCCGCTCGTGCTCCGTACCGGCACGGACTATCGCTTCCGTCTCATGAACATCACGATGGGTGGCCCGGCACTCGAGATCTGGCTGGTGGAGGACGGCGCCCCGATCCGCTGGATGCCGCTTGCGAAGGACGGCTTCGACCTGCCCCGCTGGCAGCGGAAGCGCACCCGCGCCACCCAGCGCGTGAGCATCGGTGAGACGTACGATTTCGCCGTCCGGGTGCCGCGCGAAGCGCAGCTCGCGCTCGAGTTGCGTCGGGGAGGCGGACGTCTCGTCGCCCGCCAGGAAGTCGTCGTGCGGGATCCGGCCACGGAGAGCGGCGCGGCGCAGTAGCCGCTAGGTTCCGGATCGGACTCTCGATCCGGAGGTATCCCGATGCGCGGACCCGTTGCGGGGCTGGTCGGCCGGTACGCCGGCCGGCTCCGTTATCCGCGGCTCCTGCTCTTGACCGCGGCACTTTTCGGCGCCGACTTGGTCTTTCCCGACGCCATCCCCTTCGTCGACGAGATCCTCCTCGGATTGGGCACGGTGGTGCTCGCTACCCTACGCAGGCGGCGCCCCTCGGCCGACGAGCCCGAGACTCCACGATGACGGGGTTGCCCAACGCCGGTCGGCTGGCGGACGGGAGCGCTCCCGCGACGCCGGACGACCTCTTCACCCGGCTGCAACAACTCCGCATTGCCGTGACCACGGTGCGGCATCGGCCGGTGTTCACGGTCGAGGAGGCACGGGCCCACCGGGGCGACCTTCCCGGCATCCACACCAAGAGCCTCTTCCTGCGGGACAAAAAAGGCGCGATGTCGCTCGTCGTGTGCCTGGAGGACCGACCGATCGACCTCAAGGACCTGGCGGGGCGGATCGGGGCCGGACGGCTGTCGTTCGGGAGCCCCGAGCGGCTCATGAAGTACCTCGGGGTCGTCCCCGGTGCGGTCAGCCCCTTCGCCCTGCTCAACGACACCGGGGGACGAGTACGCGTGTACTTCGATCGCGCCGTGCTCGAGGGCGGTCTCGTAAATCTGCATCCACTCGACAATGCGCTCACGACGGCGATCGCCACGGCCGATCTCCGTCGGTTCCTCGAGACCATCGGGCATCCGCCGCAGACCGTCGCGCTGCCATGATCCCCGCCAGAGCGCGCACGGGGATCGTCCTTTCGAGGGCGCCGGCCGCGAAGTAGCAGGGGCGGGGATCCACCCCCCGCCCCCGCGGACATGTACCGCTCCGGTATCGGCTCAGCGTACCTGATTGCCGTGCTCGTCGAGCAACACCGGATTGCCAAGGCCCATCGCTCGCAGGCGCGGGAGCTGCGTGGTAGCGTCGCCGACCACGAGATAGGTCATCCGGTCCGGATCGAGGTACCGCTCCGCGAGCGCGCGATGCTCCTCGAGCGTCATGCCGCTGGTCACTTCCTGCTCCTGCCGTACGTAGTCGAACGGCAAGTCGTACATGGCGATCGTGTTGAGCATGCCCTGGAGTGCGAACAGCGTCTCGAACCGCCGAGCGGTCGACTGAACGAGTGCGTTCTTCGTGAACGTCAGATCCTCCGCCGAGATGCCCGTGCGGTAGTCGGCGATCTCGTCCCGAAAGATCTCGACTGATTCCAGCGTTGCGTTCGACTGGACGCTGGACGATGCGGTGAAGGTTCCCGGCAGCAGGCCGCCGCTGAACCCCGACCGCGCCCCATACGTGTAACCCTTCTCCTCACGCAGGATCATGTTCAGGCGACCGTTGAAGGCGCCGCCGAGCTTGTAGTTCATGACGGTTGCCGCGTGGAAGTTCGGGTCCGTGCGTCGAAGACCGAGGTGGCCGACATAGATCTGCGATTGCTTGGCTCCCGGCATGTCCACGAAGTAGACCTGGGGACGCTCGGGCATGGCCGGCACCGCGTATTCGGGGAAGACGACGTCTTTCGCCTCCCACTTCTCCTCCAACGGTGCAAACAGCGCCACCGCCTCTTCCTGGGTGATGTCCCCCGCGATCGCGATGTGCGACACCGACGGCGAGAAGTTTTTCTCGTAGTAGCCCCGCAGATCGTCGAGGTCGATCGACTGCACCGTCGCAGCTGAGCCGATCGTCGGGTAGCCGAGGATGTGGTCGGCGCCGTACACCAGCTTCCCCCAGACGTTCGAGGCCACGGAGCCAGGATTGACGGCCCGCCGGTTGATCGTCTCGATGGTCTCATCCTTGATCCGCTCGAATTCCGTCTCGTCCCACCGCGGCTCGAGAAGGATCTCGTCGACAATGGCGTAGATATCCGCGGCCTTTGCCTTGAGCCCGTTCGCCTGGATCACGATTGTCTCGTCGGTGGTGAACATCGAGATCCGTGCCCCGAGCTCGTCGATCGCCTCTTCGAGCGCCAGCGGCGTCTTCGTGCGCGTACCCTCCATCATGATGTCCGACATCAGGTTCGCCACACCGACGTTGGCGATGTCGTCAAGCAACTGACCGCCGCGGAGCGTCAGCTGGAACTGCACGAGCGGGAGCTCGTGCTGCTCGATCCCGTACACGCGTAGGCCGTTGGCGTACGTGTGGCTCCACACCTCCGGCACCGTCACGGCCGGCGCCGCTCCCTTCTCGGGCTCGATCGACCGATCGAAGCTGGATGGGATGGGCTCGACCGGCGGTGCGCCGTCCGTGGCCGCTCCGACGCCGGCCCCGGCAGTCGTAATCGTCTCCTCCACCACCGGGAACCGCTCGCTGCCCTCCGCGGCGAGGTCGGTCTGCCCCTGCGGCACGAAGCTCGTCAGCACGAAGGGCTTGTCCTTGATGTACTGCTCGTACACGCGCCAGACGTCTGCTTCGGTCACCGCCAGAGAGTTTCGGATATCCCGCTCGATGAAGTCCGGCGAGCCGGCGAACTCGGCGTACCGCGCGAGCTGGAACGACTTGCCCAGTACGCTGGACACCCCGTTGTAGAAGCTCGTCTCGATCTGCGCCTTGCTCCGCTCGAGGTCGGCGGCGGTGAATCGCTCCTCTTCGAACCGACCGAACGCCTCCCCGATCGCGCGCTCCACGTCGGTGAGCGAGGTGCCCGGGAACGTCCGAACGCGGATCCGGAACTCACCGGCTAGTTCCCGGGAGCTCTGGAAGGCACTCACGGACGGCGCAAGCTTCTCCTCCTCGACGATCACCTGGTAGAGCGGCGCCTTCTTGGAACCCGCAAAGAGCTCGGCCAGCATGCGCAGCGCATATCCGTCCTGCGAGTACAGCTCCTTCGTCGGATACACCATGTTCAGTTCCGGCGACCGGGCGAAGTTGTCCTCGTGAAACGCTCGTTTGGTCTCATTGAGCGTGACGAGGCGTGGGCTCGGGTCAGCCACGTCCCCGCCTGCACCGATCTCACCGAAGTACTTCTCGACCCAGGCCACGGCCTGCTCGCGGTCGAAATCGCCCGCGATCACGAGCGTGGCGTTGTTTGGTCCGTACCACTGCCGGAAGAACTCCCGGACATCCTCCACGGTCGCGCTCGTCAGGTCCGCGAACGACCCAATGACCTGCCAGCTGTACGGGTGGTCCGCGGGATACAGCAGCTTGTCCAACACGTAGCCGGTGTGGCCGTACGGGACGTTGTCCACGCGCTGTCGCTTCTCGTTCTGTACCACCGCCTGCTGGTTGACGAACGCCTCCTGCGTCACCGTGGGCAGCAGGTACCCCATCCGGTCCGCCTCGAGCCACAGCGCCATCTCCAGCGCGTTGTTGGGTACGATCTCGAAGTAGATCGTCTGGTCCGACGACGTGCCGCCGTTCAGCGTCCCGCCGGCCGACTGCACCTTCTGGAAGAACTCATCCTGTCCGACGTGTTGTGATGCCTGGAACATCATGTGCTCGAACAGATGGGCAAATCCGGTCCGGCCGACCTCCTCCCGGCCGGAGCCGACGTGATAGAGCACTGCGACGGCCGTGATCGGATCGGACCGATCCTCGTGCAGGACCACCTGCAGTCCATTGTCCAACTGGTAGGACTCGTAGGCGATCTGGAACTCCGGGCCAGGCTGGCAGGCCCCGAGCAGCGATCCGATGCCGAAGAGGCCGAGCAGTGTGCGGAGCTGTGCGAGACGCATCCTTCCTCCCGTGCGAACACCCGGCGCGTGCCGGTGCGATTTGCGATCGAACGAACGTGGCAACCTACCGTAGAACCAAAGGGGAGGCCAGCATCCTTCCCGGAACGACGAGCAGTGTGATAGGATATCCGCCGAGCGACTGCCTGGCCTCCCGCTGCCGGCATCCCGCCGGGGACTACCTCGGACCGCTCCGCCGTCGCACATTGCAGCGTCGTCGCGACGTCCCGCGTCCTTCGCGCGAGGACCTGACCGGGGGGAGGGGAGGCATTGATGCAGCCGTTCGCACAGATGTTCGCGTTGCTCGCGATCGTGGCCGGCATCGGGGGAGGTAGCTCCGTCGTCCGTGCCCAAGGACCCACGACAGACACGGATCACGTGACCGCACACGCCACCGCTGCCGTACAGGAGAATCCGCTGCTCGCCGCGTGGGATACGCCCTTCGGCGTGCCCCCGTTCGACCGCATTGGGGATGGCGACTACCTCCCGGCGTTCCGTGCCGCCATGCAGGAGCACCGAGGGGAAGTAGACGCCATCCTGAATGGCCCTGGTGCGCCGACCTTCGCCAACACGATTGAGGCTCTCGAGCGCAGCGGTCACGCCTTGAACCGTGTCTCGAGCGTCTTCTACGCTGTGGAGGGCGCGCACTCGAACGACGCCCTGCGTAACATCGCCCGTGTCATTGCCCCTGAGCGTGCCGCGCACCGGGACGACATCAGGCTCAATCGACGTCTGTACGAGCGTGTCAAAGCGGTCTACGATCGACGGGACATGCTCGATCTCACGCCGGAGCAAGCCAAGCTCCTCGAGGAGACACACAAGACGTTCGTGCGCAGCGGGGTGAGCCTGCCGCCGACGGAGCAGGCACGACTACGCGAGATCAATGGGGAGCTCGCCGAGCTGACGGAGCAGTTCGGACAGAACCTCTTGAAGGAGACGAACGCGTTCGAGTTACACGTCACCGATCGGGAAGATCTCGGTGACCTGCCCGCGAGCCTCGTCGCGGCCGCCACCGACGAGGCTCGGCGTCGTGGGCACGACGGCGGCTGGTCGTTCACGCTGCAGCGCCCGAGCATCAACCCGTTCCTCCAGTACTCGCCCAATCGCGACATGCGCCGCCGGATGTTCCTGGGCTACGCCATGCGGGGCGACAACGACAACGAGCAGGACAATAAGGAGATCCTGTCACGAATCGCTGCGCTGCGCGTGGAGCGCGCCACGATCCTGGGATACGACACGCACGCCCACTATGTCCTGTCGGATGTGATGGCGGAGACCCCCGAGCGGGTATACGAGCTGCTCGACCGCATCTGGCAGCCCGCCCTCGCCGCAGCGGTCGCAGACCGCGACGCGATGCAGGCACTCATGCACCAAGACGGCATCGACGGGGCCATTCAGGGGTGGGACTGGCGGTACTACGCAGAGAAGGTCCGCCGGGCCCGCTACGACTTCGACGAGAATGCGCTGCGCCCCTACTTCGAGGTCACCGCAGTCCGCGATGCCGCCTTCGATCTCGCCAATCGCCTGTTCGGTCTGACTTTCAGACAGCTCCACGACATGCCCGTGTGGCATCCGGACCAGCAGGTCTTCGAGGTCACTGACGCAGACGGCTCCCACCTCGGTGTCCTGTACATGGACTTCTTCGCCCGGGAGAGCAAGAGCGGCGGGGCCTGGATGAACGACCTGCGCGCGCAGTCGCGGCTCGACGGAGCGGTCACGCCGATCGTGACCACGAACTTCAACTTCCCGCCGCCGAGTGCCGGCTCTCCGTCCCTCCTCGCGTTCTACGAGGCGGAAACACTGTTCCATGAGTTCGGGCACGCCCTGCACGGGCTGTTGTCCGACGTGACGTACGAGTCGCTGTCCGGCACGAACGTGCCGCGGGACTTCGTCGAGTTCCCTTCCCAGATCATGGAGAACTGGCTCGGGGAGCGTGACTTCCTGGAGACCTTCGCCCAGCACTACGAGACCGGGGAGGTCGTACCCGCCGGATTGCTCGAGAAGCTTGCAGCCGCCGGCAAGTTCGACCAGGGCTTTGCAACCGTCGAGTACCTCGCAGCATCCTATCTCGACATGGCCTGGCACACGCTCGCGGAGCCCGACGAGCGGGACCCGGCCGCCTTTGAGCAGGCCGAGATGCAGCGGATCGGTCTCATCGACCAGATCATCCCGCGATATCGCAGCACGTACTTCGCCCACATCTTCTCCGGCGGCTACTCGGCGGGCTACTACAGCTACATCTGGGCCGAAGTCCTTGACGCCGACGCATTCCAGGCATTCAAGGAGGCAGGCCTGTTCGACCGTACGACGGCGCAGGCATTGCGCGAGCAGGTGCTGTCGCAGGGGGGAACCCGGCCCGGGATGGTGATGTACGAGGCGTTCCGCGGCCGGCCACCCGCTATCGAGCCGCTACTCGAGGCACGCGGACTCACCAATGAACGCTGACACCGGCGTTCCATCCTGACGACCGCGGGGCGGATCCGGGCATCCGCCCCGCATTCCGGGCGACCATGAGCGACCGTCGCACCCGTACCGCCGAGGCTGCTGCTCGACACTACCACGTCTACGTCGTGAAGCTGGACGGTGCCGTGCTGAATCATCGCCGGTTCCGGGAGGCGAACCCGGGCCATCATCCCCTCAAGGCCTGCGTCTACGTAGGGATGACCGGCCTCACTCCAGAGGAGCGGTTCGCCCAGCACAAGCGAGGCCACAAGTCCGGGAAGTACGTCGAGCGATACGGCGAGAAGCTCCTCCCCCGTCTCTACGAGCGGTACAATCCGATGTCGTTCGACGAGGCGGCGCGGCGCGAGGCCCTACTCGCACGACACCTCCGACGCCAGGGCTTCGCGGTGTGGCAGCACTGACCCACTCCGGTCGCTCCATCCTCATCTTTTCCCTGTTCCGTCTTCCCCTTGCCGCGCGCCCCTTGCCCCTTGCCCCTTTCCCTTTCCCTCCTCCCTCCTCCCTCCTCCATCCTCCCACGTTGCACGATCATCCGGCCGTCATCAGATTGCTGAGTCCCACTCCTGTCATCTACCCCGGCCGAGAACCGATTATGCGGTACGCAATCATCCCACTGCTGTGCGTCGCCTCCGTATCAACTGCGGTCGGTCAATCACCGCACATCCGGGACAATGCTCGGGTGCGGGAAGCGATCCATCTGCTCGAGGTCTGGGCCGACGCGCAGCGCGCATACGACGCGATTCCAGGGATGTCCATGGCCGTGATCTACGACCAAGATGTCCTCTGGAGCCGAGGCTTTGGATTCGCCGACCCTGAGGCGCAGGTTCCCGCGACTCCTGCGACGATCTACTCCATCTGCTCCATCTCGAAGCTGTTCACGTCGGTGGGCGTCATGCAGCTGCGAGATGAGGGCGCTCTTAGACTCGACGATCCAGTCAGTGAGCACCTCGACTGGTTCAACATCGCCGACGCGTACCCCGATGCCCCGCCGATCACGGTCGAGGGGCTGCTGACGCACGCGTCCGGGCTGCCGCGCGAATCCGATTACCCATACTGGTCACCGCCGGACTTCCCGTTCCCCACGCACGAGCAGATCGTGTCCCGACTCCCACAGCAGGAGGAACTGTACCCGGCCTTCGAGTACTTCCAGTACTCGAATCTCGGGCTGACGTTGGCGGGGGAGCTGATCGCCGCACGGTCCGGACGGGACTACACGACGTACATCAACGAGGAAGTCCTCAGCGTGCTCGCCATGACGTCCACCACGACCGACATTCCGGTGGCGGAGCACGGACATCGCATGGCGCAGGGGTACACCGCGAAGCAGCGGGGCGGTGCGCGTGAGCCGGTCGGCGTGTTTCAGGCACGCGGAATTGCGCCTGCTGCGGGATATGCGTCGACCGTCGAGGATCTTGGTCGCTTCGCCTCATGGCAGTTCCGGGTTCTGCACCACGACGTCGACGAGATCCTGCGCCGCAACACGCTGCGCGAGATGTATCGGGTGCACTGGGTCGATCCCGACTGGGAGACCAAATGGGGCCTCGGCTTCGCGACCTGGCGGAGCGACGACAAGACCTACGTCGGGCACGGCGGCAGTTGCCCCGGCTATCGATCGAGCTTCAGCCTGGACCCGATCGGGAAGCTCGCGGCCGTACACATGGCAAATGCCAGCGGCGTCGATGCCGGATCGTTCACCACGATGGCCCACCGCATTCTCGGCCCTGCCATCAACGCCGCCACGGACACTGCGAGCGTGGAGAAGCCGACCGACCCTGCGCTGGAGATGTACACCGGGACATACGACCTGTCCCCTTGGTGGGGCGAGAGCGAGGTAATCCTCTGGAAGGGCAAGCTCGCCGTCGTCTCACTTCCGGCCGACAATCCGCTCGAGGCCCTCACCCGGCTCGAGCAGACCGGCGAGCATACGTTCCGCCGGATCCGCGACGACGACTCTCTCGGCGAGGAGATCAGGTTCGACGTCGGCCCCGACGGCACCGTGCTCCGTATGTGGCAGCACAGCAACTTCCGGCCGAAAGTACGGCAGCCGTGACGCCTCCATCTTCGCTCACTCATCGTCGAACGTCAGAGGTACCCATGCGCATACTGCAGCGACTTGCTCTCCTCGCAGCTGCTCTCGCGGTGGCCGCGGCGCCCCACGTCCATGCACAGTCGGCCGGGGAGATCTTCGACCGCATGCTTGCCGAGCACGAACGGCGCACCGAGGGGATCGAGAACTACACCCTCGTACAGGAGACCATGGGGTTCGAGACCGTCATGTACTTCGAGCGGGAGACCATGAATGGCCGCTCGCTGCTGCGGCTCAAGCGTACGACCACGATGGGCGTCACGGTGGACGCGGAGGAGGACGACGCCGGGTTCAACGAGATCTACGAGGTTGCCCATGAACTGGCGGCGCACGCGGCCTACGTCGGCCGCAATGAGGTCGACGGGCGCTCCGTCCACGTCTTGCGGATCGACGATCTCGCGGAGATCGATTTCGGCCACGGCGCGGTCGACGAGGATTCCGATTTCGTACCCGAGCGCGGCACCATCTACGTCGACACCGATCTGTTTGTCCCCCGCCGCATGGAGTTCGAAGGTTCCATGACCACGGAGCAGGGAACCACGGATGTGACGAGCGTCGTGGATCTGCAGGACTATCGTGAGATCGAGGGCATGCTCGTGCCGTACCGTACGGTCGTGGAGATGCAGGGGCTCTCCGAAGCGATCGATCCCGAGATGCGGCAGCAATACGAGGAGATGAAGCGCCAGCTCGCCGAGATGCCCGAGTCGCAGCGTGCTATGGCCGAGCGGATGATGAAGGGGCAGCTCGAGCAGATCGAGAAGATGATGCAGGGTGACGCGATGGTGATCGAGATGACGGTCACCGACGTGCGGGTCAACGCCGGCCCACCCGGCGAGTAGCGGCGTCGATCGTGTGGTGAGGCGGATGCCGGTCGACCGGCGTCCGCCTCACTTCTTCTTCGGAATGGCGCGCCAGCCCGTGGGGTGAGGAAGCGGCCCGAGATACGTCGCCTGCGAGAACCGGTCCACCGTGAAGAACAGCCGCTCGTCCTGCTCAGCCGCGGCTCTGACGACTCGGCCGAGATCCCGACGGAGACAGGCGGTGAACAACAGGGTTCGCTCGCCTCCGCCACCGTGCCCGCCGAACGTGGTGACGTCGTAGCCGAGCCCACGGAGGCTGGCGGCGACTCGCTCGCCCTGCTTCCCCGTGATCATCCGCACCACCACTGTTCCGAGGGCAAGACGGCGCTCGAGCGCGATCCCCACGGCGTTGCCGCAGGCGAACCCTGCGGCGTAGGCGATCGGGAGAAACAGGCTTCGGTCGAGCTGTGCGATCACCTGAGAGACGGCGATCACCCACACGAGCACTTCGAAGAACCCGATGACGACGGACACCCGCACGCGCCCGTGGACGACCGTGATGGTGCGTAGCGTGCCGAGTGAGACATCGACGATGCGCAGCAAGAAGATGGCGAGAGCGAGCGACCACACGGGTACGGCGTCAGACAATGGCATGAGCGGACCTCAACGAACATGAGCCTTCGTAGCAAAGGCAAGGAGAACCCATGCAATTTGTGCACTGTGCCCTCGCGCACGCGACAGCGAGTGCCCAGAATTACACGTGGGGCCACGAGGGCGGCAGCGCAGCGCTCCACCATTGCGTGCGCATGAGCAGAGAGCCGTCCGAACAGGACACGCAGCACCCCGGGGGATCGTATGGACGTTTCACAGCCCGTCGCCGTGATTGGGGCCGGTCTCGCCGGTCTCACGGCCGCCCGGGTGCTGGCGGGCGCCGGCCAGCGCCTCACGGTATTCGAAGCAAGAGACCACGTTGGCGGACGAGTGGCGACGGACAGGGTCGGTGGCTACCTGCTCGACCGCGGCTTTCAGGTCTTCCTCACGGCCTATCCTGAGGCGCGGCGTCTCCTCGACTACGGAGTCCTCGACCTCACGCCCTTCTACTCCGGGAGCTTCGTGCGCTTCGGCGCCGAGGTCCATCGAATCGCCGACCCGTGGCGCCATCCACGTTCCGGCGTGCGCTCCCTCTTCACCCCCGTGTTCACGATTTCCGACGGTCCGCGGCTCGCCGCCATTCGCCTGTCGGCGCTTCGTCGTGACCCCGATCCCGCAAACTGGAAGGACACGGCAACGGCGGGGACGTACCTCGCCGAGCGTGTGTCGTCCCACGCCTTTGAGCGCTTCCTCCGGCCCTTCTTCGGCGGCGTCTTTCTCGATCAGGACCTCGCTGTCCCGCGGAGCTACTTCGAGTTCATCTTCGCGATGTTTGCCCAGGGGGATGCAACGTTGCCGCGACACGGAATGCAGGCGATCCCCGCACACCTCGCGGACGGGCTCCCGCCGGGATCCGTGCGGCTCGCGACACGCGTCACGGCCGTCACGGCCGATGGTGTGTTGCTCGACTCCGGCGAGCGGATGTCCGCCCGGCACGTCATCCTCGCTACCGACGCACACTCGGCTGCTGCGATCCAGGGCACGCAGCAGGACGCCACTGCCTGGTGCGGCTGTGTCACCCTGTACTACGGTGCCGAGCGAGCACCCTTCAGCGAGCCGCTCCTGATGCTCAACGGCAACGGCGCGGGTGACGGACCCGTCAACCACGTGTGCGTGCCGAGCGCTGTCGTGCCGGAGTATGCCCCCCCGGATCGGGCTCTCATCTCCGCGACGGTTGTTGGAATACCGGACGACGACGATGCCGCACTCGAGCGAAGGGTGCGCGCACAACTCCAGACCTGGTTCGGACCGGCGGTACGTGCGTGGACGCACCTCCGTTCCTATCGGTTGCCGCAGAGTCTCCCCCGCATGCAGACACCCGTCCGCGTCTCGTCCCCACGATCGATCGGCAACTGCCGGGTGTGGACCGCTGGGGACCATGCGGACACACCCTCCATCAACGGTGCGATGCGCTCGGGACGTCTCACGGCGGAGAGCGTACTGGACGCGATCGCAAGCGGGGGATAGGGCGGATGGGCGCGAAACGACGGCGGTCGGCGGTACTCCCCCTACGTCCTCAGATCGGTGTGGCGTGCCTCGTGACGCGCGACGGCAAGTACCTGCTACTACGAAGGCGCGGATCGCATGGCCACGGGTCCTGGTGCCCGCCCGGAGGACATCTCGACTGGGGCGAGACCGTCGAGACGTGCGCGGCGCGCGAGGTTCGCGAAGAGACTGGGCTGACGGTGCGGGACATCCGCTTCCTCGGGATCACGAACGATGTCTTCGAGTCCGAGGACCGGCACTACGTTACCCTCTGGACGACGGCCGAGGCACCGGAGGGAGAGCCGTACGTGGCTGCGCCGTACGAGATGGACGAAATTGGCTGGTTTGCGCCCGGTGCCCTCCCCGCCCCCCTGTTCCTCAGCCTGCGCAATCTCCTCGGCGGAACTCTACAGGGTGGATCGGGGATTCGGCCGCCCACCTGACCTCCACCGGCCTCCTGCGGTTCGGCCGGCCAGGGCTTCGGCTCAGGACTGGCCCTGCAAGTCCTCGTCGAGCTCCCGACCTGCTCCGAGCACGGCGCGAACATGCTTGAACGTCATCTGGTCGGCGTGCCGTCGCTCGCGCGGCCGTTTCGCTTCCGACGCCAAAGGGAGTCGCATGCGGGGCAGATCCCGCAGCACATCACGGTTCCGCGCGAGGAACGCCCAGTAAAGGGGTGTGATCGGACAGGTCGACGCGGGATCGAACCGGCATCCGCTGCAGTAGTCACTCATCCGGTTGATGTACGCCGCTCCCGACACGTACGGCTTCGTCGTCGCCAGGGGACCTGTCGCGAACGTCCCCATCGCCAGTACGTTCGGTTCCACGACCCAGTCGTAGGCATCGACGTACGCCGCCCAGAACCAGTCGGTCAGTTCCCGTGGCTCGATGGCGAGCAGGGTGGCGATGTTTGCGAGCACCATCAACCGAGTGATGTGATGACCGTACCCGTGCTCCCAAACATCACGCACCACCGTATCCAGACACGCTAGCCCCGACCGTTGGCCCCAGAACGCCGCCGGCAGCGGCTCGTGCGCACCGAGCGCCGACGGAGCTGCACCACCATCGAAACCCTCGGGAGACGGTCCCGCCTGCCACGCCATGCCCGACGAGCGACTCCAGCCCCCGTCACCGGGAGCAGGGCGAACGGGGGTACCGCCCGGTACCGCACGGAATCCGTCGGACACCTCATGCACGTGCCGGATGAACTCGCGCCAGCCAAGCACTTGGCGGACGAACCCCTCCTTGCTTGGCAGCGGGATGTCGAGCGCCGCCGTCTCGCGCACGACACGCGCCGGCGTTAGACGATGCAGGTTCACGAGCGGCGAGAGGAGCGTGTGAAACAGCGTGCGGGATCGGACGGACATTGCGTCCTCGTACGGCCCGAACCGCGGCAAAGCCTCGCGCGTGGCCCACGACCAGGCACGCTCGACATCGTCGCGGGTAGCGGCGACCGTCGCCATGTCGAGTCGGCCCGGATGCCGAGCGAAGTCCCGTTCGATCAGCTCGCCCACCTCCTCCTTGACTGGATCCGCGGGATAGCGGGGAGGCTCGGGAGCGGGCGGCTCACCCGACCACGGCTTGCGATTGTCGCTGTCGAAACTGAACTTGCCACCCAACGGCTTCCCCCCCTCCATCAGGAGACCCGACTGCCGGCGCACATGTCGGTAGAAGGCGTCCATCTTCCACGGCGGACCATCACCCTGGCTCTCCTCGAACTGCTCGGTGGTCGTGAGCCACCCCTCGTGGGCAAGCACATCCAGCGCCCTTGCGGTCACGAGTGGCTCGAGGTCGAGACGCAGCTCGCGCTCCGCCGGGCACATCACCCGGAGCGGACCCGCATCCCCAATGAGCGACTCGAGTGCCTCGCGGTACGGCCCCTCGGTCCGCACGTAGCGCACTGCGACTCCGCGCCCCGCTTGCTCCAGTGCGAACTGACGCATGTTGGCGAGGACCCACGCCAGCTTCTGCCTGTGATATGGTCTGCGACGCGCCTTCCAGAGGCTTTCGACGAGTACGATCCCGCACTCGGCCGGATCTTCCCGGGACAGGGGGCCAATCTGGTCGGACAGCTGATCGTACGGCACGAAGAGCCACCGTCTGCCAGCCGGATCCGTCTGTCGGCGCGTGAGTTCCTTCGTGAACGCACTCATCGAATGCGACGGTAGCAATCCATCGACAACCTGTCAAGGTTTTGTCGAGTTTGCAGGTTGACAGAAAGCACCGCAAGCTGGACATTAAATGAACCATGATTGGGAAACCCTCTCAGATGGCGCCCGATCGGGCCAAGCGTCTCGTCCTGTTGACTGGTGCCAGCGGATACGTCGGCGGGCGTCTGCTCCGCGCATTGGAGGCACGCGGCGAGGCGGTTCGTTGTGTTGCGAGGCGGCCCGAATACCTGATCCCTCGTGCCTCTACCGCCACCGACGTAGTGCAGGGCGACGTACTCGACCGGCATTCCCTCGCGCCGGCCCTGCGGGGCGTGGATACCGCCTACTACATGGTGCACTCGATGGGCTCGACCGGAGACTTCGAGGATCAGGACCGTGCGGGTGCCGAGAACTTTGCGGCCGTGGCGGCTTCAGTCGGTGTACGCCGCATCATCTATCTCGGGGGACTCGGGCACGGAGAGGACTTGTCCCCGCACCTGCGGAGCCGGCAGGAGGTCGGACGGATCCTCCGCGCATCCGGCGTACCGACGGTCGAGTTCCGCGCCTCGATCGTCATTGGCTCGGGCAGCCTTTCCTTCGAGATGGTGCGCACGCTCGTCAACCGCCTTCCCGTGATGATCACGCCGAGTTGGGTGCGTACGGCGGCTCAGCCCATCGCCATCGAGGATCTGATCGCGTACCTCATCGCGGCACTCGACGTGCAGCTCGACGGCAGTGCCGTGTTCGAGATCGGCGGCGCGGATCGGGTTTCCTACGGCGGGATCATGCAGGAGTACGCGCGTCAGCGAGGGCTGAGACGCCTGATGATCCCGGTGCCCGTCCTGAGCCCCTGGTTATCGGCGCGCTGGCTGGGGCTCGTCACACCCCTCTACGCGCGGGTGGGCCGCAAGATGCTCGACAGCGTCCGGAACCCGACCGTGGTAGAAGACGGGCATGCGCTCGACGTCTTTCCGGTGAGGCCCCGCGGAATCGCCGAGGCGGTGGAACGGGCCCTGCGCTCGGAGGATCGCATCATCGCAGAAACGCGCTGGTCCGATGCGCTCTCATCGAAAGGGGCGACGCGGAGCTGGGCTGGCACCAAGTTCCTCTCGCGCATCGTGGATTCCCGAACCGTGCATGTTGACTGCGCACCGGCTGGAGCCTTTGTGCCGATTCGCCGTATCGGCGGGGAGGTCGGCTGGTACTACGGCGACTGGCTGTGGCAGATACGGGGATTTCTCGATCTGCTGGTCGGCGGAGCAGGTACGCGCAGGGGGCGGCGCGATCCGGAGGACGTGCTTCCTGGCGACACGATCGATTTCTGGCGGGTCGAGACCGTGGAACCCGATCGCAGGCTCAGGCTCCAGGCGGAGATGAAGCTGCCGGGGCGGGCGTGGCTGGAGTTCGAAGTCGCGCCCGATGCCAAGGGGAGCGTGATCCGCCAGACGGCGGTCTTCGATCCTGTCGGGCTGCTCGGCTTGGCCTACTGGTACGCCCTCTATCCCGTGCACGCATTTGTCTTCCGTGGCATGCTCGACGGCATCGCGCGTGCGACGCAGAGTGTGCAGTCGTCCGCACGCCGGCGTCCCGCCTAGCCCCGGCTCCCAACCGCATCCGTGACGGGCCGACCTGGGACCGTCTGTGCGGCTGTCGATCGACCAGACTGCCGCGTGCTCGTACCGCGCGTCTCGCCTACGCTACGGCTTCTCCAACCTGAAGTTGATCGCACCGTCGACGCCGTCGAGTGCGACCACGACCGTCCAGGTACCGCTGGCGCCCGCAGGTGTCGTGCTCGTCCCATTGGCGTCGAGGCTGCGTCCGTAGATCGTGGTGCCGACCGCATCCCGGATCTCCAGCGTCGCCCGACCCGCGGTGATGCTCGACGACACATTGACGTTGGCAGTCGTTCCCGTATTCTGCCACGAGTAGAGCAGCGTCTGCTTGATGTTCTGCATGGCAGTCGCCTGCCACTCGAACGTGTCGATTTCGTTGACGATCTCGACCTGGTTGTCGGGTCCGAGCAGGTTGCCGCTGCTGCAGGCAGCGAAGGCCAGAACGGCAACCAGCATCGCAATCGGTATCCGTGTCCAAAAACCACCAAGGCTCTGCATTAGTACGCTCCATACACGAGGGGAAGGAATGCATGCGGGCACGGTCCGTAACGATCCGGCCGTCTCACGCACACTGCGGTCAATTATACCCACTCGAGAGCTCGGGACGCACAGCAAACCGACCGGATGCACGGCAGCACGGTGGTCATCGCTCCCCGAACTTCGTATCGAACTCCACACCGCATTGCTCCAGGAACTTGGTCGGCAACTCGCCGCCGGCGAAGATGGCAACGACATCATTCGCGAGCTCGTGCTCGCACTGGCTACGATCGCGGTAAGTCACGCTGGCCGGCCCGATCCGGAGCAGGTTGGTGGACCAGAGCACCTCGACGCGCCCAAGGCGTTCAGCGTCCTCGATACGCTGCAGGTTTCCGGGCTTGACGCGGTTGAATCGATCACGGCGATAGGACAGCGATACCTCGTTGCCCCGCTGCTCCGCGAAGGCGAGCGCGGCCTCGATGGCCGAATCCCCGCCACCGACCACGAGGATGCGATCGTTCTCAAACGCCTCCGGCTCCCGGAGCGAGTAGATGACCTTCGGGAGCTCCTCGCCCGGGACGCCTAGCTTACGCGGCACACCGCGGCGCCCGATGGCCAAGACGACCTGTTTCGCCCGATACGTCCCCCGCGAGCTGGCGACCTCGAAGCCGCCGGGTATGACAACGACGCTCCGGACCGCCTCCTCGGTGCGGACCTCAACGCCGGTCTTGGTGATGATGTCTTCCCACAGCGCGATGAGATCCTCCTTCAAGATCTCGCGGTACGACAGGCGCCCGTAACCAGGCACCTTCACCGGGGCAGTCATGACCAGCTTCTTGCGCGGGTAGTAGCGGACGGTGCCTCCGACGTCCTCTTGCTCGAGCGTCGCGTACGTCAGACCGCGATGGATACAGTTCACCGACGCCGAGAGGCCCGCCGGACCGCAGCCGACGATGAGCACGTCGAGCATGCCGGCCGGGGCCCGGGGCAGCCGTGCGATCCCGGCAATGCACTGCCGTCCCTGCTCGAACGCATTCCGAACGAGCCCCATCCCCCCCAACTCTCCGATGACGTAGAGTCCCGGAACGTTCGTCTCGAAGTTCTCTCGGATGCGGGGGATTTCGACACCACGTTGCTCGCTTCCGAAGACCAACTGGATCGCCTCCATGGGGCAGGCGCGCTCGCACAGTCCGTGACCCACGCAGCGGGCCGGGCTGACCACCACGGCCTGTCCGTGACGGATACCGAGCACGTCGTGCTCCGGGCACGCGTCCATGCAGCTCCCCGAACCGATGCAGGCCTCCGCGCTGACCACAGGATGCATCGAGACCGGCTGATCCAGCCCGTACCGGAGCGCCGTGCTGCTCGCGACCTCCGTACGCTGCTCCCGTCGCCGCTGTCTGACATAGAACGGCACGAAGACGAAAACGACGAGTACGCCGGCGACGACACCGACCGCGAGCATATCCGGCGTCATCAGAAGCTCGTCCAGAGGCTCGCGTACAGACCGTTGGAGCGGAGATGCTCTCCTCGCTGGACCCGCGCCTGGAAGCTCGCGTACACCCTCGCACCGAGCGGAGCGGTGATACCAAGTACTCCGGCGTGCGACGTGACGGTCGGCCCGTACAGCTCGCTGCGCGACAGTTCGTAGCTTCCGCGGATCTCGCCGCGTCCGATCGCCTTTGTCAGACCGGCAGTCGCCCGCACTACGTTTCCGGCGGTCTGGGTCCAGTAGGATCCGCTGGCGTGCAGTCCGAGCCCGAACACGGCGGTCTGTCTCACACTGATTGAGGCCGCGTAGGTCATGTTCCACTCTCCGTCCTCGAAGCGCCCCATCCCGACGTCGGCATTCACTGCGGTGCGAGCACCGTAGTAGCCGATCCCGCCACTGATCCGCTCGCGCGCAAAGGGCAGCAAGGACGTCGTGCGGAAGAGGAAGTACGGCCGGCTGCGGTCGTACCGTCCCCGCAGCTGGACACCCCGCGTCAGCGTCAGCGAGCCGGTGCCCTGCAGGCGCGACAGTCGCCACTCGTCTGCCTCGGGATCACGGTCGGCCTGGACGTCGCTCGTCAGATTCAGGCGACCGATCCGGAGCGACTGCGACCATCCGACGAACGTGCGATCGAACAATGCCTCGTCACGCGGGAGTACGCGATGGTATGAGAGATCCGTGCTATAGCGTGCTCCTCGACCGGTGAGCGCCAGGTCCGCAAACACCGTGTACTTCGGGAGATCGCCGCTGGGCGCCTGATCCGCCCGCCGCGGCTGCAGTCCGGCGGTGACACCAATCCCGATGGTTCGGCCGCCAATGCGCAGCAGGCCACCGTCCCAATAGCCGGAGTAGAACTCGTACGGACTGGCGAACCGCCCAGCCATGACGGTCACGGGCACGCCCGTGAAGGCCTTCGTCAGTGCCATCTCGTACACGTGCACCGCGAGATCGGGCTCGACGATACCCGGGTCGCTATAGCGGTAGAGGCCCCGCGACGAGGCCCGAAAGGTCAGGCCGCCGGGGAGGTCCGTCACCGTCATGCGGAAGCCGACGCCTGGGGTCGCGAACCACCGCTCCGTCTCCTGCCACTCGTTCGACAACCAGCGCGTCGTGCTCTGCAGACCGTTGAAATCCAGTGACAGTCGACCGTGTGCCGTCGGTCCCCCCCTGCCCGTCCGCTGCGTCCGGCGGGCGTCGCCGGCGCCGCCGAATGCGGATGCCCCAGGCTCCACGGCTCCCGATGCCTCGAACCACAGGGCGACCCCGCGAGTGACCGGGAACGCTTCACCGACGACCACGGTCACCGAGCGCGTCGACGAACTGGCTACGACCCGCAAGGCACCGAGGTACGGCCCCTCACGATCGCGGTAGATGAGCAAGGTGTCGCCGGTGGCAACGGATGCCTCGACGCCGACCGAGAGATAGATGTTCTCACCGGCGATCTCTTCGACGACTGCCCGGCGTCGGGTCTCCTGCGCCCGGAGGGTGCCCGGTACGGCACTCCCTGCCGCTGCGAGAAGGATCAGCACCCACGCCGCTCGGCATGTCGGTGCATCGCACCGCATGGTCAGTCCCCCCTTCCCGACGGGTGACAGGAGTAGCACGCCTGGCTGTCGTACGCGTAGCCGGAGCGCCCGCCGTGTTCGGCGTCCATGCGGGCCTGGTTGTGCTCGTGGCACTGCAGGCAGCTGAACACCTTGAAGTCGCCCGCCACCGTGTGGCAGACGTCGCAGCTCTGCCACGTCCCCCGATGTCTCCCGCTGTAGATCGGGAAGGCAACCGCATCGTGCTGGGCAAAGGACGCATTGTCCCATGAGCCCGGCTGATGGCACGCGAGACAGTTGGTCGGGAAGTGGCTGCCGCCGTGCTCGCGCTGGTAGTCCGCGGCGTGGCAGGCGTAGCAGTCATCCGGCCCCGTCGGCTGATTGATCAGCGACCAGTCGTCCGTCCGGTGGCAGCCGTCGCACGCCACGTCGGCGTGTGGCCCTTCGAGCGGGAATTGCGGCGCGACAATGGCGTGATCGAATTCCGCACCTTCCCACCCCCACACCGTATGACAGCCGACACACGTCGTGGGGAACGCGCTTCCGTGTTCTCTCGCGTAGTCGTCCTGGTGGCAGGCGTAGCAGTCGCTGGGATTCCGTGTGGGGAAGATCGGCTGCATCGTCGCCGGATCGTGGCAGCTCGCGCACCGGATCTCCGCGTGGCGTCCTTCGAGCGGGAACCCGTTGCTCACGGTCACGTGGTCGAACCGCACGCCGTGTTGCCACGCGACGGTCGTGTGGCAGGCGTCGCATTCGAGCGGGAATCCCGCGGCGACGTGATTGACCGGCTCGGCGGTCTCGTACGCCTGCTGATGACACGAAGCGCAGGCGATGTCGCGCGTCACAAAGACTCCGCGCTCGTCCCCCGGGTGGCAGGCCGCGCAGGTGACCTGGAGGTGTGCGCCGGTGAGCGGAAACGTGCTCTGCTGGTGTAGGCCGATCCCATCCACCCCGTAAAAGCTGTCCGTGCCGTGGCACTCCACGCAGTGGGGCGACAGCGCCCCGCGATGAATGTCCAGATGGCAGACACCGCATTCCGTGAGACCTGCTTTGGGCTCGTCGAACCGGGCCTGGAGGTGGCACATCGTGCACGCGACGTCCTGATGTCTTCCCGTCAGGGCGAAGGCCGTGCTGGTATCGTGATCGAAGCCCTGCAGCAAGGGCTTCCAGCCATCCACTGTGTGGCAGGCCGTGCAGTCTACGCCGGCCGGCAGCGTCCCGTGGGGAGAGCGTGTGACCGCCTCCTGCGCGGCCCCGCCCGCCGGTACGAGCAGAACGGCGAGGCCCAGCATCAGCCAGCGTCCAGTCATTGTGGCTCTCCGTGACAGTCGGTGCACTGCATGCCGAGTGGCCGGAAGCGGCGCAGGGTCGTGCCGTCCGGGTGAGACTCGAGCGCGTGGCAGGGAGCGCACGCCACGTCGCGATGCCTGCCGTCGAGAGGGTAGCGGGTACGGTCGTGATCGAAGCGTGCGACGTCATAGCTGTCGGTCCCGTGACAGTCGTCGCACGCCCGATCGGCAAACTGACCGTCGTGAGGATCGTCCTCCGCGTGACACGTCACACACCGATCGTGATCCAACCGGAACCGTGGCGGCACCCCGTCGGCGTCCGCCGCGTGACAGGCCCCGCAGGGGGTCGCTAGATGCGCCCCCTCGAGGACGAACGTGCTTCCGTCGTTGTGGCGCACCACGTCATACGTGGTTGGGTGCCAGTCGACCTGGTCGTGACACCGATCGCACAGCGCTCCTCCCGCGCGCTCGGTGAACACGGAATCGTGGATGTCGACGTGGCAGGAGAGGCAGTCGTCTGCCTTCGGTGCCGGATAGCTCCGGGTGTGGGTGCCAGGCGAGAAGGCCAAGCGGATGTCCGGATCCGACGCCGACGGATCGTGGCATGCCGAACAGGGCGCGTCTGCGTGCCCTCCCTCCAACTCGAAGTCGGTCGTCCCGTGGTCGAACTCGCGCTCGAATCGGTTCCGGTCCAGCCGGTCCCATCCGGCCGTCGTGTGACACGACTCACAGTCCGACCCCATCCGCCGCTCGTGCGGATCACGATGGCACGCCGTACAGGTGTCGAAGCGGAGTCCGCGGTAGCGGGATCCTGCCCCGCTGGTGGCGTTGCCAGGGTCGTGGCATTCCTCACACTCGACGGAACGGTGCCGACCGGTCAGCGGATATCGGGTACGGTCGTGGTCGACGTCGTGCGCATCTTCCCAGGCATTCTCATCGTGGCAGTCTGCGCACCGCCTGTCACCGAACTGGTCGTCGTGCGGATCGTCAGCAGTGTGGCAACTCTCGCAGTCGCTGCCGAGCCCGAGATAGGTGCGATCGAGGGCGGCGTGCTCGGCCTTGAACGCGCGGACGTCTGCCGCTCGTACGAGTGAGGCCGTGTGGCAATCACGGCACGCCAACGTGGCGTGACCGCCCGTCAGGGCAAAGCCGACGGTATCGTGCACGAACCCGGCCGTATCCAGGTGGATCGCGTCGAAGTCACGACCGAAGTGCTCCTTGTGGCACTCGGAGCAGCTTCGGCGTCGCAAGGCGGCGTGAAAACCCTTGCCGTCGGCGATCCGGGACCGAAGCGGCGCATGGCACTCGAGGCACAAATCGTTCGCGACACCGCGTTCCCGGAGCCGGTGGCACGACGTGCAGTTCCGCAACCCGTCGAGATCGGCGTGGGCGGCGGTCAGCTTGCCGGGTGAGAGCAGCTGCGCTCGACCATCGCGCGGTGCAGCCACGAGGAGAAGCAGTGATGACGCCACGCACAAGCCGCGACGTGCGGTGATCGGTACTCGACGTGCCAAGGTGTCAGCGATCAGAGGTACCCGAACAGCGCCGCTACCACGAGGTGTACCACGACGACCAACAGCATGACGATGGCGAGCGGCAGGTGCAGCAGGTGCCAGTACCGAAAGAGCCGCTGGAACGGCAGCAGCAGTGCCATCTGCTGTTCGAGTTGGAACCGCGTCCGCACGAACCCCTCCAGACTCTCGCAGCTCGCACGGGACAGCTTGCGCGCCTGGAAGATCCGGCGGACTCGCCTGATCTCGCGCCGCTTCGCCAAGTCGAGCCGCAAGGCTGCGACGAGTGCGCCGATCAGCCTCCGCGGTTGCGGTCGCTGACGTTCTGCGGTCAGTTCGATCAGGTCTGCTTGCGTCAGACCGGTGACACCGCTGAGCCGCTCGACGAGGTGATCCCGTTCTTCCTGGACTGCTTTCAGGGTCAGGAAGCGTCCGTTGATGGTCTTGGGAATGCGAGTGTAGACGTATCGTCCGAAGAACCCGCTCGCCACGACGACCGTCATGCTCCAGAACGCGATCGAGATGATGCCACCGATTCGCAGGCTCGTGTGCAACAAGATGAGAAACGGCCCGAGCGTGCAGAGGAAGATGTGGATCTCGAGCCAGAACTTGAGCTTACCCATCCGTCGCAGGGGCGTCAGGCGCTTGCGTGCACCGTACATCAGCACACCGACGACCATCATCAGACTGCCCCCGTACCCGAGAGCGAGCCCGACGTCGCCGGACGGCTTGAATGCGTCGTGCAACGGCGAATACGCACGCTCCGCAAGCGGGGTCAAGTAGTACGCGAGCCCCAGGACCAGGGCGTACCCCGCCACTCCGATCCACGTACCGACCAGTAAGCCCAGGTAGATGCGCCGCCCGACACCGACGGTTCCCTTCGTATCGATCCGCTCCAGGCCCAGACTGGACCTTGGTGATCGCGGCCGAGCGGCGGGGACTGATGGAATTCCAATGCTGGTCATGCCGTCCTCCGTTCCTTCCGACACGGGCCAGCGCAACCTTGGTGCCCCGACCGTAGATCGTGTAAACGATTGTTCGATAACAGGTTACGTATTCCGCAGATGGGCGTGGAGCGGTACAAAACGAGACAAGATGCCTCGGAATGTACCGGCGGCCATCGACCGGCACGGTGATCCATTTCACTCCATTGAGGTGAGACCGGCTCGCGCGGATGGGGGATAGACTGACACCCCCCGGGGGGGAGCCGTGCGCTTGAAGGGGTGGCGGGGCGACCGCACCGCGAGCCGGCGAGACGGTTGCGCTACCTTCCGATCCGGACCGGCATCCGCTTCGCGCCCCAGTCATCGGGCGAACGGTCGAACACCCCGGCACAGATGGTCCCGCAGTGCCGACACGTGCCGTCCGGTGTGAGCTGCCATTCGCGCAGGACGTACCAGTCGCGCTCGATCACGGAACGCCCACACCCGTGGCAGTACGTCGTGCCGCCCGCACGATCGTGCACGTTGCCGGTGTAGGCGTACCGCACACCGTTACGCTGCGCGATGTCGCGTGCCCGAGTCAGGGTGCTCGCCGGTGTGGGCGGGACGTTGAGCATCCGGAAGTCCGGATGGAACGCCGTGAAGTGCATGGGCACGTCGGGCCCCAGGTGTTCGACGACCCAGCGCGTCATCTCGTCGATCTCACGCTCGCCGTCGTTCCATCCGGGAATGACGAGCGTCGTCAGCTCGAACCACACAGCCGTGTCGCGAGCGAGGTACTGCAGCGTCTCGAGCACTGGCTGGAGATGGCCCTTGGCCAACCGCCAATAGAAGTCCTCCGTGAAGCCTTTCAGATCGACGTTCGCGGCGTCCATGTGCGCATAGAATTCCCGCCTTGGGTCATCACACACGTAGCCGGCGGTAACCGCGACCGTTCGGACCCCTCGCTCTCGGCACGCCCGTGCCACATCGATGGCATACTCGTGGAAGATGACCGGATCGTTGTAGGTGAACGCGACGCTCCTGCAGCCCAGTCGGATCGCCGTGTCCGCGAGGGCTTCCGGTGTCGCGGAATCGGCGAGCGTATCGACCTCACGCGACTTGCTGATATCCCAGTTCTGGCAGAACGAGCAGGCGAGGTTACATCCCGCGGTACCGAACGAGAGAACGGGAGAGCCGGGAAGGAAGTGATTGAGTGGCTTCTTCTCGATTGGATCCACACAGAAGCCGCTGGAGCGACCGTACGTAGTGAGGACCACCTCGCCGCCCTCGTTCATGCGCACGAAACACATTCCGCGCTGCCCGTCCCCGAGCTTGCAAAAGCGGGGACAGAGATCGCACTGCACCCGTCCGTCGTCCAGCCGGTGCCAGTACTTCGTAGGAACGGTAGATGGAATGGTCTCGCCCATGGGCGCGGCGGCCTCCTTACTCGAAGTATAGGACAGCCACGCTGGCAGGAAAGACGGGAGAGCCGACGGAGAGGTATTCGGGGGCCAGCGTGAGCCCTCAGTGCAGCGGCACGAGCACGCTGAGGAGCGCCGTCGCCGCCATCCGTCGTATCACCAGGAGTCGTTGCCGCACTCGCCGCTCCATGCGATGGCCAACCCACAGACCCGCGCTCCCAAGGCTGCGGTCACCCCGGACCGCTCCTCAGCGGAGCCAGGGCAGGATCCTCCGAACCAGTCCGTGCACGCGGCCGCGATACGGCGGATGGAGCAGCCTGGAGAGCGTTGGACGGCGTTGTACCACGACGGGACGAAGGTGCGACATCGTGAGAAAGCCATGGTAGCCGTGATAGGCACCCATGCCGCTCGTGCCGATGCCCCCGAACGGCAACAGAGGATTGGCATAGTGGAGCAGTGTGTTGTTGAGCACACTGCCGCCGGCGAGCACGTCACGAAGCCACCTCTCGGCTGCCCGACGATCCCTCGCAAAGATGTAGGACCCGAGCGGCCGGCCGTTCACGCGGGCGTGGCCCAGCCCGTCGGCCCGATCCGTGAATCGCACCACCGGCAGCACGGGTCCGAAGATCTCCTCCTGCATGACCCGCATCGTCGGCTGGACATCCGTGAGCACCGTCGGCGCGAAGTAGCGGGACTCGGCTTCCCCATCGCCGCCACAGACGACGATCGCACCGCCGTTCACCGCGTCGTCGACCAACTCGACAAGCCGAGCCCAGTGCCCATCATCGACGATGCGACCGAAGTCCCCCGATGAGCGCCGGGCGTCGGCCGAGTCACCGTAGAATCTGGCGACGGTGTCTGCGACCGCGTCGACGAACTGGTCGTGCACGGAGTCGTGCACGAGAACGTAGTCCGGAGCGAGACATGTCTGCCCGGCGTTGAAGTACTTGGCCCAGACGATCGCGCGTGCTGCACCGCGCACGTCGGCGGAGCTGTCGACGATGGCGGGGGTCTTGCCGCCGAGCTCCAGCGTGACCGACGTGAGATGACGAGCGGCGGCCGCCATCACCTTCCGCCCCACATCGCTGCTCCCGGTGAAGAAGATGTGATCGAAGGGGAGATCGACCAGCGCGGCGGCCGTGTCGGGCCCGCCGAGGACCGTGGTGACCTCCTCGGGCGGAAAGCTTTCCCCGAGGAGCCGAGACAGCAGCTCGGCGGTAGCTGGCGCGTGCTCCGAAGGCTTCACCACTGCGCAGTTTCCTGCGGCGAGCGCGGCGACGAGCGGGTTGAGGATCAACGCGAAGGGATAGTTCCACGGCGCAAGGATCAGCACCGTCCCCTTTGGCTCGGCGATCAACCGGCTGGATGTGCCGGCCAACAGGAGCGGTCCCCCTGTTCGGCGCGGGCGCATCCAGCGTGGCAGCTGCCGGAGGGCAACGTCGATCTCCTGGATGACGTGCTGAAACTCGGCGATCTCCGACTCGAAGGCTGGGCGGCGAAGATCCTCGTACAGCGCTTTGAAGATGGCGTCCTTGTGCGATACGACAGCTCGCCGGAGGCTCCGGAGCCGCTCACGCCGCTCGGTCAGCGGTGCACGTGCCACGACCATCGCCCGGCACCGCTGCCGCTCCAGAATCTGTCGCAGTTCCCGCGTTTCCATGTCGGCGAGCAGGATGTAGGAGTCGACGAGCGTTGTCCAGAGCCCCTGGCCAGCCCCCCCCGTGATCGAGCTCCGTTCACCGGGTGGGCCTCTCGCACACGCCGCACTCCAAGCGTAAGCTTCGGGTCGGGACCCCGTGCCGGAGATGCCGCCCATGACCCGTTCGCCGACCGATGCCTTTGCCGCCGCCGTCGAGCAACTCGCTCCCGCGTCTGGCGATCTGCTGGGAGGTGAGGCGGACGCAGCCGTCTTCGAAGCGTTCAAGGCCGTGCGGAGCGCAGCTCACCCGGACGTGATCCTGCGGATGCAGCCGGTGGATTATGTAGGCCGCGGCCTGCTCGCGCACGCGCTGTTTCTGGACTGGCGCGAGCGCCGTGAGGCGGAGTTCCTGCTCGACGCCATCCGACAGTACATGCTGGCTCAACTCAGGGAGGACCGCCTGCCTCACCCCGACGTCTACCGACTCGGCGAGGCACTGACCCGGTTCTGCGACGCCTGGCGCACGACCGGCGGTGCCGACGAGTGAACCCGGTTCATGCGGCCTTCAGGATCACTTCACACAGTATGCGATATGGTCAGCGGTCATGCTGGAATTGCTTGCCACATGCCAAGTTTCATTCTGCAACACCCAACCACAGTGAGCAAAGGTGACATGATGCGCACACGTGTCTTCCGATTTGCCGTGGTCGTTGGCGCCGCCTGGTTGCTTGCCGGCGCGACGAGCACGGTGGCGCAGGATGCGCCCTCGTCGACCGGATTCATGAAAGAGTTCGGCACGATGTGGACGTTCGACGCCCCACCGCTGGATTACTGGGATGCGACCTATGGCTTCCGACCCGACCAGCCCTGGCTCGACCACGTGCGGCTGGCATCCGTCCGGCTCCCCGGTTGTTCGTCATCGTTCGTGTCGGAGAACGGCCTGGTGATGACGAACCACCACTGCGCCCGCGGTTGCATCTCCGCCACGTCGCCTGCGGACTCCAACTACCAGGAGACGGGTTTCGTGGCGAGGACACTGGAGGAGGAGAAGGTCTGCCCGGGATTGTACGTCGACCAGCTGCTCTCGATCGAGGATGTGACCGAGCGTGTTCGCGGGGCCGTCACCGCCTCCGGCGAGATGGAACAGATCGAGCAGCGCAACGCCGTGATCAGCGCGATCGAGGAGGAGTGCCAGACCGCACCGGACCTCAACTGCCAGGTCGTCCGCTTCTATCAGGGCGGGATGTACTCGCTCTACACGTACAAGCGGTTCAGCGACGTTCGCCTGGTCATGGCCCCTGAGGGTCAGGCGGCGTTCTTCGGTGGGGATCCCGACAACTTCACGTACCCGCGATACGACCTCGACGTCACGTTCTTCCGCGTGTACGAGGACGACGCCCCGCGTGCGACGGATCACTACTTCACGTTCAGCGAGAACGGCGCGGCGGAGGATGAACCGGTCTTCGTCACCGGGAATCCGGGATCGACCGGACGACTGCTCACGATGGCGCAGATGGAGTACCTGCGTGACGTGCAGTACCCCGCGTCGCTGGCAACCATCGAGCGCAACCTCGCGACTGTTCGCGCCCTGGCCGCACGCAGCGAGGCTGATTTCCGGCGCTTCCAGAACCAGATCTTCGGGCTCGAGAACAGCCACAAGGCGATCAGCGGCTACCTCACGGGCCTGAACGACGCCGAGCGCATGGCAGCCAAAGCGCACTTCGAGCAGGACTTCCGCACGCGAATCGCCGCTGACGCAGCCTTGCAGCAGCGCTACGGCGGGGCATGGGATGCGATCGCCAAGGCGCAGCGCGAGCTCGCCTCGTTTGCGGTGGAGTCGCGCTGGTACGACTTCGGCGGCTCCAACCTGCTCGGCCTTGCCGGCACGATCGTGTTGCTTCCCGAGATGGCAGCCCGTCCCGAGGACCAGCGTCCGCCGCAGTGGCGCGGCGACCGGCTCGATCGGTATCGCAACCAGGTCCTGCGGGATCGCGAGTTCGACATGGACATGGAGCAAATGCTGTTGGCGGCGCACCTGAAGGCCGCCAGCGCCGAGCTCCCGGCTGGAGATCCGTACCTGCAGGCGCTGCTCGCCGGGCGCACCCCGGACGCCGCCGCAGAGGCGCTGCTCGCCAACACCCGGCTCAGTGACGCGAGCGTTCGACAATCGCTGGTCGACGGCAGTCTTCCCCTCGAGGGCGCGGACGATCCACTCATCGCGGCTGCCCGCAAGATCCTGCCGCTCATGCTCGAGGTGAGCGCGCGGGCAGAGCCGCTGAATGCGACGATCTCGGCGAACGCCGAGCTGGTGGGTCAGGCAATTTTCGCCGCATACGGCAAGTCACTGCCTCCGGACGCCACGTTCACGCTCCGGATCAGCGACGGGGTCGTCAAGCGCTATCCCATGAACGGGACGTATGCACCGTACAAGACCACTCTCTACGGTCTCTATGCGCGCGCCGAGGAGTTCGAGCACCAGGATCCGTGGATCCTCGCTCCTCGCTGGAAGGAGCGGGAGGACCGGCTCGACCTCTCGACGCCGATCAACTTCGTGTCGACGAACGACATCATCGGCGGCAACTCCGGCAGCCCAGTCATCAACCGCAACGCCGAAGTCGTGGGGCTGGTCTTCGACGGCAACATCCAGATGTTGCCCAACCGGTTCATCTTCGACGATGCCGTGTCGCGCACGGTGAGCGTCCACTCCGAGGGGATTCTGGAGGGGCTGCGGAAGATCTACGACGCCGACCGGATCGCAGACGAACTGGAGGGCATTCGGTAGAGCAGCCGGCTGCGGTCCAACGACGAGAGGGGGCCACCGTGCCCCCTCTCGTGTCTCAGGACGACAACCCCATGTTCGTCGCGCTAGCGCCCGCCGTGCACCTCCAGGGCCGCTTCGGCCCTGTGGGTACGCACGTCGTCATCCCACTCGATCCATGCCGTGACATCGCCGGCGTGCTCCGTGTCGGACTCGACCACCGCGTAACGGTGACGCCCGCCCGGCCCAAGTGCGTTGATCACGACGCTCGCGTTGCCGTCGATATCACGCGCGGAATGGATGTCATACATGACATCCCTGCTGCGCCAACTGAGTACGTGTGTGAGGGAAGCCAGGTTCTGCATCCGCGCCCCCAGTGCGAGGTGATGAGTCGCCAGGGAAGGGTGCAGAGGGGATGCCACGCTCCGAGCGGATATCATGCAGCACGGCAACCTCCATGTCTGCAACGGGTTGAAAACATGTGTGAGCTGGATCACGGTCATCTCGCGACAGCGGCGCGATGCAGAAAGCAAGGATATGGAGCAGCCCGCACAGGTACCGGTGGCCCCGCTGGTTACTCCTCATGGTGATCGTGCCGGGTGGCCCTACCCTTGCTCGGCGATCCTGTGCACATTCCCCCGGCCATGTCAGAATCCATGTCCGTATTCAAAGATCGCCTACAAGCAGGGCTGAAAGGTCGCTATACGATCGAGCGCACCCTTGGCGAGGGTGGCATGGCGATCGTCTACCTCGCTCGCGACGAGCGGCACGAGCGGCCGGTCGCACTCAAGGTGCTGCGACCCGAGTTGGCCTCCGAGATCGGTGCCGAGCGCTTCCTGCGCGAGATCAAGATCGCGGCGGGCCTCACCCATCCACACATTCTGCCGCTGTACGACTCGGGAGAAGCAGACGGGTTCCTGTTCTACGTCATGCCGAACATGGAGGGTCGATCGCTCAGGGAGCGGCTGGACCGCGATCGACAGTTGCCGCTCAACGAAGCGCTCCGGATCGGCCAGGAGATCGCGTCGGCACTCGACTATGCGCATCGCCACGGCGTCGTCCACCGTGACATCAAGCCGGAGAACGTCCTGCTGCACGAGGGTGCCGCCCTCGTGGCCGACTTCGGCGTCGGCAAGGCGCTGAGCGCGGCGGAAGGACAGATCACCCAGACGGGGATCGCCGTGGGCACGCCGACCTACATGAGCCCGGAGCAGGCGTCGGCCGAGTATGAAGTGGACGGCAGGAGCGACCTGTACAGTCTCGGCTGCGTGCTGTACGAGATGCTCACCGGTGAGCCCCCGTACACCGGCCCGACGGCTCAGGCCGTCATCGCGAAGCGCTTCATTTCGCCGATTCCCCACGTCCGGGTGCTGCGCGACGTACCCGATGCCCTCGACGCAGCCGTGACCCGCTCGCTCTCGAGAACGCCGGTCGACCGGTACCCGTCCGGCGTCGAGTTCGCCGCCGCACTGCGGAGCGCGCTGAGTGGACCGGTCAGCACACCCGACGGTGTCCCTGCCGTCGAGAAGGACGCGCCGGACAAGAAGTCCATCGCCGTGCTGCCGTTCGCCAACATGAGCGCCGATCCCGAGAACGAGTACTTCAGCGACGGCATGACCGAGGAGATCATCAACGTGCTCGGTAAGGTGCCGGGCATTCAGGTGGCCTCGCGCACCTCGAGCTTCGCGTTCAAGGGGAAAGAGATCGACGTCCGGACGATCGGCGAGAAGCTCGGCGTGGGCAGCGTGCTCGAGGGGAGTGTGCGCAAGGTGGGCCAGCGGATCCGGATCACCACCCAGCTCACGGACGTCACCAACGGCTACAACCTGTGGAACGAAACGTTCGACCGTCAGCTCGAGGACGTGTTCGCCATCCAGGACGAGATCTCCCGGGCGATCGCCGAGGCATTGAAAGTCAAGCTCGTCGGCAGCACCGAGACCCTCGTAGTGCCGACGACCGAGAATCTCGAAGCGTACAACCTGTACCTCAAGGGGCGCTTCTTCTACAACAAGTTCACGGAAGCCGACCTGCGGCGGGGCATCGAGCTGTTCGAGCAGGCCCTGGAAAGGGACCCGAAGTACGCACGGGCCCATGCGGGCATCGCGGATTGCTGGAGCTTCCTGGCGGACGACTGGGTGGCGCCCGACGAAGCCTATCCGAAGGCGAAAGCCGCCGCCATGCACGCGCTCGATCTCGAACCGTCGCTGGGCGACGCGTTCACCGCCCTCGGCAAGGTCCTGTGCTGGTACGAGTGGGATTTCGTCGGTGCCGAGCGGGAGCTCACGCGCGCGGTCAAGCTCAACCCGAATTCTGCGGAGGCTCACTTTGTCTTCGGGAGCGCGCTTCCGTGCGTGGCCAAGCTCGACCGGGGCATCGAGGAGCTGCGGCAGGCCCTCGTGCTCGACCCGCTCTCCCCGCTGTTCAGTCGCTGGCTCGGACGATACCTGCTCTTTTCCGGCGCCTACGACGGAGCGATCGAGCAGAGCCGCCGGACGCTGGAGCTCGAAGGCAGCTATTTCCACGCGTTCCTCGATACGGGATCGGCCTACCTCGGCATGGGACAGCCCGAGAAGGCCCTCGAGTGGTACCGCAGGGGACAGTCGCTGCCCTCGAGCGTGCGCTCCTACGACGCGCATCTCGTCAGGGCACTCGCCGCATTGGGTCAACTCGACGAGGCGCAGGCAATCCTCGAGCGGCTGGAGAGGGAAGCCAAAGAGCACTACCTCCGCTCCGAGGTGATCGCCATGGGATACGCCGCAGTCGGGGATTTCGACCGAGCCTTTGCCTGTCTCGAGGAGGCACTCACCGCTCGGTCCGCAGGCCTGATCTTCGTCCACCTCGATCCGGGCTACGCGCCGCTTCACGGCGATCCCCGATTCCAGGATATCGTGACCGCCGTGGGAGTGCGCTGAGTACCGCCGCCAGCCGAACGCCCCTGCTCCGGTGCGATGCCGTCTGCGCACCTTGACATGACCGGCTGCACAAACCAGCGCAGAGTCCCACGCCCATGACAGCATCACCTGCACGTCCGACGCCGCGCGAGCACATCTACCGGGTCATCTTCGAGCACGATACCCTGGCGGGTCGGGCATTCGACATCGCACTCATCGTCACCATCGTAGCCAGCGTCGTGGTGGTGATGCTCGAGAGTGTCGCCTCGATCCGTTCCGAACACGGCCCTCTGCTGCGGGCGCTGGAATGGGGCTTCACGGTCCTGTTCACCATCGAGTATGCCCTCAGGATATGGTGCTCCCCTCGACGGCTGCGCTACGTGCGGAGCTTCTTCGGCGTCGTGGATCTGATCGCCATTCTCCCCACGTACGTGAGTCTCGTCTTGCCCGGCGGACAGGCGCTCCTCTCCGTTCGGGCGCTCCGGCTGCTGCGGGTGTTCCGCGTGCTGAAGCTCGCCCACCACGTGCAGGAATCGAGGGTCCTGCTGCGCGCACTTCGGCAGAGCCGGGACAAGATCACCGTCTTCGTCGCGGCGGTGCTGACGCTGGTGGTGATCCTCGGCTCCCTCATGTATCTCATCGAGGGATCTGCCAATGGATTCACCAGCATTCCGCGGAGCGTGTACTGGGCGATCGTCACCCTCACCACGGTGGGATACGGGGACATCGCTCCGCAGACGAACGTGGGACAGGCACTGGCTGCCATGATCATGATCATGGGCTACGCGATCATTGCCGTGCCGACGGGCATCGTGACGGTCGAGCTGGGCAACGTCCAGCGGCAGGGGCTCTCCGAGAGGTCCTGCTCCTCCTGCGGCCTGGCCGGGCACGATGGAGACGCGGCCTATTGCCGCCGGTGTGGAAAGCGGCTCGGGAGCCCAGAGGACGGCCGCGGATAGGCATGGCCATGGCGGACGCGTCCGCAAATCAGCAGGGCAGCACCGCGTCGTGCGTCCGGCCAGAGGCCGTCCGGGTGCGGCATCTCCCCGCCTCTTCTTGCTGCACTCTCTTCGATTGAGCATTCGACGCTGAATGTTGGATATTCCTCCAATGCCCGATCCCTCCCCTTCCCAACGCGCCGCGATCGAAGCACCCCTCGGCCCCGTGCTCGTCGTCGCCGGCCCGGGTGCGGGGAAGACGTTCTGCCTCATCGAGCGCGTCGGTTACTTGATCCGCAAGCTGGGCGTTCCGCCCGATCGCATCTGCGCGGTCACGTTCACCAACAAGGCCGCCGAGGAGATCGCCACGCGCCTGGCCGACTCGCTTGGCGAGCGTGCGGAAGCGGTCACGAGAGGAACGCTGCACGGTCTGTGCGCGGACCTGCTCCGGGCACATGGATCTACGATCGGCATCGAGCGTGGATTCGGCATTGCCGACGAGATCTACCAGCGAGTTGCCCTGCGTCGCATCGGCGTGTGGCAGAAGCGGACCGGCCAGATCTTGAACCTCTTCGCACGCCACCGCCTCGAGGGCATGCCGCTCAGCCGTCGCGACCAGCGAACCTTCGACGCGTACGCTGCGCACCTCGGCTCCAGGAACATGCTCGACTTCGACGATCTCGTATCCCGGACCGCCCAGCTGCTCGCCCGACACGAGACCGTCGCTCGGCGCATCGCCGCCAGATGGGACTACCTGCTGGTCGATGAGTGCCAGGACCTCAACCCCGCGCAGTACGCAATTCTCACAGCGCTCGCGAGTGACCACGGGAACATCTTCGTTGTCGGCGATGACGAACAGTCGATCTTCTCCTGGACCGGCGCGGACCCGACCATTCTACGCCGCTTCGCGGACGCGTATGGAGTCACGCCGATCGTGCTCGAGACGAACCGGCGCTGCTCGCGCCAGATCTTCGACGCGGCACGCCGGCTCCTCGCCGTGAACGAGCCGCTCTTCGCGCAGAAGGCCATCGCGGCGGAGCGCGACTCCACCCATGAGGTGCAGGCCGTCGCATTCGACAACGCCGAGCAGGAGATCGCGTGGCTCGTGCACGACATGACCGCGGACCGCGAGGCGTACGGTCGAGCGTGGGGCGAATACGCCCTGCTATACCGCACGCACCGACTGGGCGGTGCCATCGAGAGCCAGCTCGTCCGCATGGGCATCCCATGTCGTATGGCCCGAGGGCGATCCCTCAAGGACGACCCGGTGATCGCGTACGTGGTGGCGGCGCTCCAGTTGATGCGCCATCCGGACGATCCGGTACTGGTCGAGAAGCTGGCTGAGTTGCTCCTTCCCGACCTCCTGCTGCGGGAGGTGCGCCGCGCAGCCGATGACGGTGATGGGAATGTGCTCGCCGCCGTGCAGCTCCTTGCCCGCAAACGCCCCAAAGCCGACCCCGACCGCTCGAAGCTGTGGCGCTTCGTCTATGAGACGCAGAATCTCGCGGGACTGTACCGGCTCGACGGGAACCTGATGGGCATCGTCGAGGAGCTACTGGCGCGACGCATCGGACCGTATCGCAACGTGCTCGAGGAGCACCACGACGAGTTGACCGATCCCGCGGACGTGCCACCGGTCCGCGCGCTGGCAGAGGAGGTTCTGAACGCGATGGACGGGCGGCGCGACGTCCGCATTCCGATCGCGGGAGGTGCCGGCATAGCGACGAAGGGACTGCTGCTCGCGGGAGGCGTCACGACCGCGCGGTTGCTGGGAGGCCAGGAGGAGCCGCCGTCCGGTGCACTGATCGTGGACGCACACCCGCTACTGGTCTTCAAGGCACTCCAGCTCGTGCACGGGCGGGAGCTGTCAGACCGGCTCGTCGACTACGTGGCATTCGACCTGGAGACGACGGACAGCGACGTCGAGGCATGTGAGATCGTCGAGGTGGGTGCGGTCCGCGTGCGGAACGGCGAGCCGGTCGCCGAGTTCCACGAACTGATACGGCCGTCGCGCTCCGTGAGTGCGGCTGCCCGCAAGGTGCACGGGTATGCGGACGAGGATCTCCGTGACGCACCGGCCTTCGAACAGATCTGGCCTAGGTTCCGGGCGTTCGTCGGTGACGACGTACTGGTCGCGCACAATGGGCTTGCGTTCGATGTGCCCGTCCTCGAACGGATGGCTGCCAACTACGACGACCTCGTCTACTACGACTCGTACCTGCTGGCCCGCGATCTCTTGCGCTCGAGCCACCGGCTCACGGACCTCGCCGAACGGTTTGCGGTTCCGACCGGACGGGCACACCACGCGCTGGATGACGCGCAGATGCTGGTCGGCGTCTTCGGGGCGCTGACGCGCCTTCGGACGGCACGCGCGCGCAAGACGTCGCTGCCCAACCTGCTCGACTGGCTCGCCGTGGGTCTCGCGCTTGCCGACGACAGGCCGCCGGACGCGCTGCGTCACGAAGCCGATCTCATGTGGAAGACATCGCGAACCTTCGCCCTCGGCCGTTACAGCGACGTCCTCGAGCGGTATGCGACCGAACGGTCGGTCATGGGCGACGCCTCCCTCCCGACGGTGGCCGATCTCGTCACGAGGCTCGGCGGCAGCAAGCTGATGGAGCGGCTGCGCACCGAGAAGACGGCCGAGCAGCGCTATCCCGAGGCGGTGTCCCGCCTCAGAGCACTCGCCGAGTCGATCGAGGGCGGAACGCTCGACGAGATCGTCGACGAGTTCCTCGAACGGCTCACCCTCACCACGTCGGAGGGCGCGGACGTCGATCCGCACCGTGTGAACCTGTTGACCCTGCACTCGACCAAGGGCCTCGAGTTCCCGTGCGTGTATGTGGTCGGTGTCGAGGACTACCAGATCCCCGGGTACTACCAGACCGTGGACAATCGGGTGCGGGAGATCGACGAGGCCCGTCGGCTGCTGTACGTCGGCATGACGCGCGCCGAAGACCGTCTCGTGCTGACCCGGGCAGACCAGCGCGATGGCTCGCCGAGCGGTGGCAGCAGATTCCTCGAAGAGATGGGGCTGGAGCCGGTGAGACCGGCGTCACCGCCATCGCGCGAAAAGCGCGAGGAGATTGACGAGTAGCGATCGGCGATTGAGCGCGGGAATCCCACGGCGCCTCCTCGGCGAAGCCCGCGGCGCCCACCGAGCGCAAGCGCCGTTCTGCATCCTGCACTCTTCACTCTTCACTCTTCACTCTTCACTCCGCACTCTCACATCGCCATCTGCAGGCGCCGGATCGCCTCGTCGGGACCGAGCGCCAGGACCACGTCGCCGTCCCTGAAGACGTACCCCCCGGCGGGTGACGGCGTCAGGCTCTCCTGTCCGTTACCGTCGGCGTGCTTCACCATCAGCACACTGACCCCGTACTGCCGCCGCACGTCCACGTCGGCGATCGAGCGACCGACGAAGCTGCGCGGAACCGCGATCTCGGCCACGACGGTACCCCCGGCACTCCGGATGCGCCGGACACCGGATTCCGGCCGCATCGTCTGCGCCATGCTGCCGGCCATGTCGCGCATGAACACCTCTGTGTTGTACCGCTCGATCACGTCCTCCGGCCAGATCACACCCGCGAGTCTTCCGTCCTCGAGCACCGGGACCTCGCCCCGGTAGCTCTCGAGGTACTTCATGACGTCGGACAGCGAGTCGTCGGGCTGGACCGTCGGGTGCTCCCCGCCGACGTACAGGTCCTCGGCGATCACCAGCGCCTCGAGCGCGGCCGGATCCTTCATCATCGGGCGGATCTGATCGGCCGTGATGATGCCGTCGAGCCGTCCCGCCTCATCCGTGACGAAGATCGCGCTGCCGGGATAGTCGATGAACTTCGAGATCAGGGAGAGGAGCCCGTCCTCGGGCGACGCGGTGACGATGTCCCGGCGCATGACCTCCCGTACCGGCACGTGCTGCAGCACGTTGAGCGCCTTGCCTCGATGGATGTCGATGCCGCGGCGCAGCAGCTTCAGCGTATAGATCGAGGCCGACTCGAGCCGGGTCGCCAGGAGCGTCGCGATGATGCAGCTGATCATGAGCGGCAGGATGATCCGGTATTCGCCCGTCAGCTCGAAGATGATCAGGATCGCCGTGATCGGTGCGTGCGTCGCCGCGGCGACGATCGCGCCCATGCCCACCAGCGCGTAGGCGCCCGCCCCGGCGGTGCTCGTGGGCCACAAGGTGTGCACGACCGTCCCGACGGCGCCGCCCAGCATCGCGCCGATGAACAGCGACGGAGCGAAGATCCCGCCGGATCCACCGGAGCCGATCGTGATCGACACGGCGAGGATCTTCATCACGACCAAGAGCAGCATGAACTCCCACGCCAGCCGACCGTGCAGCGCCTCGTTGATCGCCTCGTACCCGACGCCGAAGATGTGCGGCAGCCAGATGCCGATCACGCCGATCAGCGCCCCGCCGAGCAGGGTGCGTATCGGCGGGTAGAGCGGCAGCCTGTCGAAGCCGTCCTCGAAGGCGTACAGCACGCGGATGAACCCGATCGCCACCACCGCGGCGAGGATGCCGAGGCCCGCGTAGGCGAACAGCTCCGACGCTTCCACGAGCGAGTAGGCCGGTACCTCGAACGCGGGAAAGTCGCCGAGGTAGTGCTGGCTGACCACCGTCGCGGCGACCGACGAGATCACGATGGGGGAGAATTGTGACACGCCGAAGTCGCCCAGGATGATCTCGACCGCGAACAGGGCGCCGGCTACGGGCGCGTTGAACGTGCCGGCGATACCGGCAGCCGCGCCACAGCCCACCAGGGTGCGCAGCCGCCGCTGATCGATCCGGAGCCACTGGCCGATGGTGGACCCGAGCGCGGAACCGATCTGCACGATCGGCCCCTCCCGACCCACGGACCCACCGGAGCCGATGGAGATCCCCGATGCCACCAGCTTCGCCAGGACGACCCGCGGCCGGATGCGGCCACCGCGCAGCGCGACCGCCTCCATCACCTCGGGAACGCCGTGCCCCTTGGCCTCCCGCGCAAACCGATGGATGATGAGGCCAACGATGAGACCGCCCGCGGCGGGCGTGAGAACCTTCCACCACCACGGCAGCGACGCGATGTAGTCGAGGGTGTAGGGCCCCGCGCGCCACGCGATTCGGTTCACGAGCTGGATGAACTGCCGGAACCCGACCGCGCAGAGACCGCCGCACAACCCGATGAGCACCGCGACGAGCACCATGTAGACCTGCTCGGTCTGCTGCAGGCCGGCGTGCAGGCGGCGCAGGGGACGAAGGAGCGCTTCGGTCATGGGCTGCGTTCGCAATGTACTGCCATGTACCGAGCGCGGCGGACCTTGCCGTGAAGGCGGTTTCACCCTTCCTTTTCCAAGGATTCCCCAACGCATGAGAGACGCCCATGGCGCCCGCCCTCGATCAGCAGACCGGCCGACCGCCTCGGCAGGATATCGACGTGTTCGGTATCACGCATCGCGGCAAGGTGCGCGAGACGAACAACGACCATTACCTGCTGTGCTCGCTCCGCAAACACATCGAGATTCACAGCACCAGCCTGCCTGCACCCGAGCGGCTGCCGCACGAAGGCGAGTGGCTGGCGTACCTGGGCCTGGTCGCGGATGGTGTCGGCGGCAGCAAGGCGGGCGGACAGGCCAGCCGGCTCGCTACCGAGGCCCTGTACGACTACGTCGCCCACTCCCTGCGGTGCTACTACACGGCAGATCCTCAACTCGAAACGGGCTTTGTGGCGAATCTCCACAAGGCCGTCATGGAAGCCCACGCGCATGTCCGCCAGGCGGCCGAGGAGAGTGGCGAATCCGAGGGTATGGCCACGACGCTGACGATGGCACTCTCCGTATGGCCTCGTGCCTACATCGTTCAGGTCGGGGACAGCCGGGCCTACCGGCTGCGAAACGGCGAACTGGAGTGCATCACTCGCGATCAGACCGTGGCGCAGGCCCTGCACGACGCGGGTGCCATCACGCGCTCCGAAGCCGACCGATCACCCATGAAACACGTGCTCACGAGTGCGCTCGGCGGGGGTGAGAGCAGCCCTGCAGATCCGGTGACCAGCCTGCTCGACCTCGAGACCGACGACCTTCTGCTGCTCTGCAGCGACGGTCTGACCGGGCACCTGAAGGACGACGAGATCCGCACGATCCTCGAGCGGGGCGGCTCCGCGAAGCAGCTGTGCCGGACCCTGCTCGATGAGGCGCTCGACCGCGGCGGCCATGACAACGTGACGGTGCTTATAGGGAAGACGCGCGAGCGGGACTGACGTTCCGCACCCCTGGACCGGCGTCGAAGGCCGCACATCGCGGAAGACCCGGCGCACGTGTCTGCCGCACTTCCCGCTACTCGGAGTCCGACGTCGAACGATCGATGCCGGGCATCCTTCAGTCCCTGCAACTTTCCGGCGCCGGCACGCGTCTGGTAGGTATGACCAGATTGCAGATGTTCGGGCTCATTGCGCTCGTTTCACTCCCGCTTCTCGCCGCGTGCGGCACCCCCGGCGAGGCGACGGCACGCTGGAGCGGCACGATGGACACGCTGCCGTCCGGCCAGATCCGCGTCCACAACACCGCCACGCCGATCCTGCCACTGACCCACTCCTGGCGCATCGTCGAGGAGCTCCGGATCGGCACCATGGATGGCGACGGTCCCGATCTTCTGGGCGAGGTTCGCTGGCTGGAAGCCGATCCCGCCGGACGGATCTGGGTGCTGGAGGGGCAGGCACTGGAAATCCGGGTCTTCGAGCCGGACGGCAGCTACGTGCGCACGATCGGCCGTGAAGGCGGTGGACCCGGTGAGTTCAGCTATCCGCTGCACATCCAGTTGGGCCCGGACGGCAACATGTGGGTGACCGACCCCCAGAACAATCGGATTTCGGTGTTCGACACTGCGGGCACGTACCTCGAGGGCAAGCGCATGCCCGGCGGATTCGTGATCATGCCGTGGCCCGGCGGGTTCGACACCGCGGGTCATCACTACGGGCCAATACCTCTGCCGAGCGATGACGAGGGCTTCAACCTCGGGCTCGTGAAGTACGACGCCACCTTCGAGCCGCTCGACACGCTGGCGGTGCCAAGCGATCCGGTCGAGCGCGAGTATTTCGAGATCCGGCGCGAGGATTCGTTCTGGCGCCAGGGCATACCGTACAGCGGAGGCTTCGACTGGCGGCTCGCTCCGTCCGGTGCGGTGTGGGGCATGTTCACCGACGAGTACCGGCTGTTCGAGTTGTCGGCGGCCGGGGACACCGTCCGCACGATCACCCGCGACTTCACGCCGCTTCCGGTCACGGAGGCCGACATGGAGCGGGCCCGGGAGCAGATGGAGTCCTTCATCCAGAACGGTGGCAAGGTCGACTGGTCCAAGATCCCGAGCAGCAAACCCGCGACCGAAGAGATGTACGTCGACGACGGGGGGAACGTCTGGGTGCGGCTGGTGACTGCCTTTGGCGACCGAGGGCGGGCGTTCGACGTGTTCGATCCGGACGGCAGGTTCCTGTGCACCGTCAGAACCGCGTTCTCGATCGCGCGCTTCCCGCCGCCGATCTTCAGGAACGGATACGTCTTCGCCGTCGTAGAGGACGACCTGGAGATCCCCTACGTGGTGCGGGCCCGGATAGAGAGGCCAGATCGGCAGAGCGCCGTACGGTAACGGACGCCCAACGTTTCGCGGCCGCGCGGCGTCAAATGGGATAGGAGTGCGCCGGAGGCACACATGCGCGACACCAAGATGATCATTCTGGCCGTCGGATCGACGGTCATCGGGCTGGGTCTCATGGTTGCCAGTGTCCTCGATGACGAATCGCTGGTCGACCGGGTGAAGGCCCTCGCAACGTCTACGACACCGAATATCAGCTATCAGACCGTCCTCGAGCGGGACCTGGGTTTGGCACCCGGCGGCTCGCTCCGGCTCAACGTACCGGACGCGGATATTCGGGTCACCACGGCGCCTGCGGGTGGGCGACTGTCCGTCGAGATCCGGGCCGAGGATGCGACACGGGCACGCGAACTGTTCCAGCGTATGCAGTTCACGACGACGGCAGAAGGGAACGCGTTGGTCGTGCGAGCCGACGATCCCCACCTCGATGGGAACGCTTGGCGAGGGCACGGAGACGTGCACGTCCGGATCCACGTCGGGATTCCGAATGCAGTCGATCTTTCGCTCACGACCGGCGACGGGGACGTCAGCGTCGGGAGTGTCGAGGGTCGGGTCGAGATCCAGACGGGCGACGGCGACGTGCTGGTCGGAGATGTGCTCGGTGAGACCGCCATCCGGACCGGTGACGGCGACGTGAGCCTGGGGATGATCCGAGCCTCCACCCTGATGGTGCAGACCGGCGACGGCGACATTGCGATTGGCGGCATCGAGGCCGAGCGCATCGAGCTGCGCACCGGCGACGGGGACGTCGCGCTCGCCAGTGCCGCGGGACCGATCGACGCCGCCACCAACGACGGCGACGTGTCGATCCAGCTTGCGACGGCGTCTCCCGTGTCGGTCAGGACCGGCGACGGCGACATCGCCATCATCGTCGCCCAGTCGCTCGGTTTCGACCTCGACCTCACCGGGGCCGACGTCAGCGTTCCCCACGGCATGGTCATGGAGGGAGACGTGACGTCTGGCTCCGCCCGCGGCACCGTGAACGGGGGCGGCCCGCTGATCAAGGCCGTCACCGGTGACGGAACGGTCGTCGTGAAGGTGGGCGAGCGCTAGGGACGCCGGCACGCAGTCTCGAGGACGAAGGAACGACTGCACAGGTCTCCGGCAGGTCGCTGCGGCCGCTGCAGTGAGCGCCCTTAGTGAACTGGGAGCCCGGGCGCCGCCTCAATGAGGAGGACGAAGCCGATGGCCGGAGTGACCAACCCGTTTGGCCGAGTGGCCATCCTCGCCGTCGGCGTGCTGGCCGCCGGCGAACTGGCGCCTGCGACGGCCGCGGCACAGACCTGCTTCCGGGGCCGGCCGGAGCCGACGTGCGCCTCGTTCTTCCTCACCGAGGCCGAGGGCGGCCTGGTTGTGCCGCTCGACGGCGGAGGAACGGGCGCGCGGGTCGGGGTGGACGTCGGGTTCATCCGCAACGTCGGATCGCGATCCGCCATCGGCGCGACCATCGCCGGCGGTGCCTACCTGAACGGCGGGGAAAGCGGCTTCGTGAGCCTGCGCCCGCGATACCGTCACTGGCTCTCCCCCACCACGAGCCTGGACGTGGGCCCCGGCGTACAGTGGACTCCCGGCCGCATCGAGCGAATCGAAGCGCGCGCCGCGTTCACCTACCGCGACCTGTTCGGCGTGTGGACCGAGGTGGACTTCGACTGGGGACAGGGCTCGACCGCCTGGCTCGTCGGGGCCAAGACCGGAGCGCAGGCCGGCGTCGTCTCGTACATCGCCGGCGCCATCACGTTGGGCATCCTCGCGATCGTGTACGCGGGCTCGGCCGACTGAGACCACATTCTCGCCTCTTCACGCGCGGGAACTCCGTCACATGGACGTTCGCGCACCCGTAAGGCACCGGCTGCCGGATCGGTTCGCGCTACAGCTCCGGCAGGTGCCGGTCCCACCACTCAGCGGCGCGCTCGGCAGTCCACGGCTCGCCGGCATCGATCGCGGCGAGCCGCGCGGCCAGCACATCGATGTCGTGAGGCCGGTCGGCGGGTGACTTGGCGAGGCAGGCCAGCGTCAGCTCGTCCAGCGCGGCGGGAACGGCCTGCTCCGCCCGCGCCGAAGGCGGGGTCGGGGCGTCTTGCACGTGCCGCAGCATCGTGTCCATCGCCGACTTGCCCTCGAACACGAAGGCCCCCGTGAGCGTCCAGTACAGCACGCAGCCGAGCGCGTAGATGTCGGTGCGCCCGTCGATCTCCGCCCCCATAACCTGCTCCGGTGCCAGGAAGGCCGGCGTGCCGCTCACGGCATCGTCGGCGGTGAGCTTTGCGTCCCCGTCGAGGACGCCGTCGCCGTGCTGCTTCACGAGGCCGAGATCGAGCACTTTCACGAAGTCGGCACGCCGTCCGTAGCGGCACACGAAGAGGTTGCCGGGCTTGACGTCGCGGTGGATCAGCCCCCGCTCGTGCGCCTCGCCGAGCGAGTCGCACACCTGCAGCGCGAACTGAATGGCGCGCGCCGGACTGAGCGGTCCGAAGCGGCGAACCATGGCGTCGAGGTCGAGACCGCTCAACAGCTCCATGACGTAGTACAGCGTCCCGTCGTCCTTGACGCCGAAGTCGTACAGCTCGATGGTGTGCGGCGACCGCAGCAGCGCCGTCGCCTGCGCCTCGCGCTCGAACCGGGCCAGGGCCACGCGCCGCTGCTCCGGATCCCGCGCGAGCCGCTCCGCGCGCACGAGCTTCACCGCGGCCGGGCGGGCGAGCAGCCGGTGCTCCGCGCGCCACACCTCGCCCATGCCGCCGCTGCCGAGCCGCTCGGTCAGCCGGTAGCTGCCCATGCGACGGGCCTCGGCCACCTCGACCGTCATCCCGTACACGATGCGGGCACCCGCGTACGCCATCGCAGCGGCGAAGGCGGGTGCCGCGACGGCCATGTAGTACGCCGCCGCGTCGGCATCGACACCTGCCACCAGGTGCAGGAACGCCAGCGCCAGCGGCCGCGTCGCCGCCGCGAGCGCCAGGGTGATCGCGGTCATCCGCGGGGGCGCCGGCACGATCAGCGGAAACAGGACGATCAGCGGCTCGACCCAGGTGAGCACCGGTAGATGCCCGCTGTCGATCCACATGAACCACGGCATCAGGACCGCGAGATCGAGGCAGATGAGCACCTCGAATGCCAGCGCGGCATACAGCACCGTCGCGTGGGACAGCCGCCGGTTCGTGGCGATGAGCACCAGCGACACGCTGAGTGCGGCACCCGCAGCGGTTCCCGCGATCCAGATGGCGTCGAGCGAGCCGGCGGCGAAGAAGAAGTAGACGCTGTCGATCGCGATGCCGAGGCCGTTCACGACGAGCAGCAGCCAGGCCAGCGCCTTGACCCGCGCGCGGATGCGCTCGAGCAGGTCCGGGGTGAGTCCCGACCAGGCGTGGCTCACGGCACGCCCGTCGGACAGCCGCTCGAAGACCGGTGCGTTGTTGTCGGGCACGGCGCCTTCTCAGCCCGCCACGCGGGGGAATTCCGTCACGCGGATGTTGCTGCAGCCGTAGGGGATCAGCGTGAGATCCTCGAGCGGCTCCGACGACTGCGCGAGCCCGGGCGCGATCTCCCCGGCCCAGCCGTGCGCCAGCTTCCAGTTGGGCAAGAGCCGGCCGCGCGCGCGCGCAACCATGCCCGCCCCCTCCGGGGCGAACGGCCTTTCGCCCACCGGCCGCTCCGCGAACTCGAGGCCCGCAGCCGGATCGTTCTCGGGAAGGACGAGCCCGTAGTTCCAGGCGGACGCCGGCCTAACCTCGAAGTCGCCGTGCGGCAGCTCCCGGCCGGGCGTGTCGGCGTTGATCCGCGTCCACTCCTCGGCCGGTGCGAGTGAATACACCAGCGGGCCGCGCTCGACGGCCGCCGCCTCGTTGTAGCGCAGCGTGACCCGCGCCCGCATCGGGAACGCGAGCGAGAGCCGGGTCGCCCCGGTCCACTCCCGCTCCACCCGGTGGAACGTGCCGGGCTCGAGCGCCACGTCGCCCGCTCCTTCCACCTGCAGCACGGGCCGCTCGCTCCACCCCGGCACCCTGAGCAGCAGCGGGAAGCGCACGGCGCGCTCGGCGGCGACCGTGATGTCGAGGCGCTCGCGGAAGGGGTAGTCGGTGTCGAGCGTGACCGTGACCGGCGCGCCGTGCGGCGCGACGCGTGCCTCGCTCGGCGCGTAGGCGACGGCCGCGAGCCCGTCGTCCGGCGTCTGCATCCACAGGTGCGCGGCGAGCTTGGGCCAGCCCTGGTGCATGTTCGCGGTGCAGCAGCCGTAGTTGGGCTCGAGGCCGTAGAAATTCGACTCCGGGCCGTTTGTGGTCCACATGTGATCGGGGTTGTGGGTGCACTGCACCTGGTTCACCTGCTGGTCGTACTGGTGCGCCCACATGTCGGGCGTGAACGTGGCCGGCAGCGCGTTGAACGCGACGCGCTCGAGCCGGTCGGCCAGCGCCGGATCGCCGAGGACGGCCACGGCCTGATCCAGCGAGTAGAGGAACTCGACCACCGCGCACAGCTCCGAGCCCTGGATCGGGTTCCGCCCGGCAAGGCACTCGTCGCCGGTGAACATGCCCGTCACCTGCCCGTGGTAGCGGTCGAGCAGCGCCAGCATGCGGGCCGGCTCGGTGCGATCCTCCTCGCTGCCCGACAGGCGCCATGCGAGCGCGCCGGCCTTCACCGCCATGCCGGTGTTCACCACGTGCTTCGCCCAGGTCCACAGCCCGCGCCTGGGCGTGGGCGACGTCACGTCCTCGCCGCGGTAGAACGCCGCGTAGTCGAAGCCCTGCTCCCGCAGCCGGTGCGCCAGCTCGAGCAGCCACTGCTGCCGCGTGCGCCGGTACACGTAGAAGACCGGGATCAGCCCCTCGAACCAGCGGTAGCGGCCCCAGTTGTACAGCGGCGCCTGCTCCACCTTGCGGGCGAGTGCGCGGAGGCTCGCCTCGACCGCCCCGAACACGCGCTCGTCACCGGTGGCGTCGTGGTACTGCGCCAGCATCTTGTTCGCGAGGAGAATCGCCCACAGGTCGTACGCCCTGGCGCCGGCGTCGGCGGGGTACGGGCCGTACCAGCCGTCGGGCCGCTGCCGCTCGACGATGGTGCCGATGTGTCCTGACACCTTCTGTTGGAGCCTGGCGTCGTCGAGCGTCCACGCCAGCGGGATCACCCCGTCGAGCCAGTAGGGGGCACGCTCCCATCCCTCGGCGTCACCGCCGAACCACTGGCTGTTCGCCACGTCGGGCCAGAACTCGTCGAGGTGCCCGCTCAGCCCGTCCGCCTGGATGCGCAGCTGGCGCGCGAGCCAGCCGCGTGGCCGGATCGAGCCCAGCGGGAGCGGATGGAAGGCGGGCTCCAACAGATCGCCCTGCCGGCGGCGCGGCTGCTGCGGGCTGCCCCCGCCGCCCGACACCTCGGCACCGCGTGCCGTCATTGTCACGGCAGCGTGACCCGGGCCGCCGGCCGCGAGCGCACCGGTGCCCGCAGCGAGGCCGCCCACGAACGTGCGACGATCGATGTCCGTCATGTGCGCCTCCCCCTTCCAAGGCGGCAGCGCAGCCGCTTGCGAGTTCCTTCGCTCAGGAAGGTCTGCCCGAGACTCCGGCAGGTCGCTCCGGCCGCTGCAGTGAGCACCGTGGGTGAGATGGGAGCCCGGGCACCGCCTCACTGACGCGTCCTCCGCGACCAGCCATGCGACTCGTGCAGACGTTTCTAACCTATCGTCCCCTCCCCGAGCGTCGCCTGCCGTCAGTGCGGCGCCGCCACGCGGATCGACACCACGACACCGGTCCACGACGCGCTCGGGATCTCGAGCCAGCGCTCCCGCGCCAGCAGGTTGCCGACGACGACGCCGAGTATCGTGCCCGCGGCCGCGCCGATGATGGGGACCGGCGTCTCGCTCCCGCAGGCTGGGTCGTCCACCAGGTTCACCTGACAGGCGAGCGGCTCGTCGTCGAGCAGCGGGGCGAGCAGCGCGCCGCCGATCGCGCCGATTATCGGAAGACCGATCGTGAGCAGGGGATCGCGCCCGCGGCTCAGCTCGAGCCGCTCGATGGTGCGGAGGTCCAGGCGCACCGTCGGATTGGCGCTGTCCACTCTGAGCACCAGGTATCGCTCGTCGAGTGTTACAAGGCCACCGGTCCACACGCTGGTGTCGGGGTGGGCCATCCACGCGCGCATGCGGGCGTCCGGCTCGAGCGTGACGTCCGGCTGCGCCGTCGCCCGCGGAGGGGCGAGTGCGAAGCTCGCGAGCAGGATGCCGGGGATGGCGGCCGCTGTGCGCATCGTGTCGTCCCTGCGCTCGGGTCATCGCGGCGCGGCGATCGCGCCGCATGCCGACCTTCAATGTGAGTCACAGGCGTACAATGCGACAGACGGGTGCATCGTCCTGACCTGTGCGGCGCGCTCGTACCTGCCGGTTTGCTTGCCGGGCCCCTTCCCATTTGCGGGACGCGGGTATTCCTGCGTAATCTCTGGAGCATGAGCACTCCACAGCCACGGCCCTGGGCGGCCCTGCTCCTGGTCTGTACGGCGTGCCTCGCGCCCGCCGCCTGCTCCTCCGACGGCCGGTCGGCCGACGCCGACTCGGCCGCGTCCGACTCCGTCGCCCGCCTGCTCGAAGCAGTGCCGGCCGAAGCCCGCAGGGCCACGGGCGCCGGCGGGGCCCGCACGAGCGCGTACTGGGTCCAGTGG